>Ga0190367_1000151_pt1 | contig 54293 bp, 66 predicted proteins | sample 4872181011_MG_FD_171838 | JGI IMG/M metagenome (GOLD analysis project Ga0190367, IMG submission 171838) | Hydrothermal vent microbial mat bacterial communities from Southern Trench, Guaymas Basin, Mexico - 4872-18-10-11_MG | ecosystem: Environmental > Aquatic > Marine > Hydrothermal vents >... | reverse complement strand
TTAGGTGTTAAAGGCTAATACTTTACTGTAGGCTGTAAGAAGGGTGGGGCCTAAAAGGGTTGATTGATGTGGTTGTAATGAGATACGCTATAGAACATATTATAGCCTATGGACATAAAAATATTAAAGCCTCCCATAAGACAACAATTGAAATAACCCGAGAATCATGGTTAACTCCTAGAGGCGATTGTATAATAGGTGTAAATGCAAATAAGGGCCCAAAACACTTTAATAAAGAATTCAAGAACATTGTTCAAAACAATAACTCAATTATAATAGCTATATTAATCGTCAATGATGTTGTCGATGTAGTAGTGGGTAGAGGTTCTTCAAGTCTTACTCTCGATGACGAGGTTAAAGTGATTTTTAGAAAGAGTGAATATACTTGTCCTCGAACAGTAATGATTAGGGCAAATAAGGCAGCAGCTGATATTAGAAGAGAGTTGATAGAGATTCTTCGTAGTCAAGCTGAAAAGGCGATGATACATGTGTTTCTTCTCGCGTTAACGTACACTTAGTTGAGTAGTCAGAGTTCATAATCAAAGTTGAATTATCTAACGTGAAACATAGGCGTCTACTACATACAAGTACTTATAAGGGGCTGCCTCTAGTACGCTACGGGCATGTAGTATTTTAATAACTTTGCCGCCATTCATGATTATGCCTCTAACAAAACTAGTTAGGAAATTATCTAAAGAGTAATCAAAGTGATAATAATGTATTATTCCTCCCTCCTCTTTTAAGCATTTTAGTGCAGAGGATATGAATTCATGAGATCTCTCAGGAAGATTCATAATAACCCTGTCTACATTCTTAACTATGTTAGATGCAATAATACTAGAGTCCCCAAGGATTGGTATTATTTTTCCTTTTAATTTATTAATAATCATGCTTAAAGCTAAGCATATTATAGCGTTGGGATTGATGTCTGATGCAAAAACAGTTGCACTCTTATTATATGCTATATGAAGACTGAATCCACCAACACCAGAAAACATATCATACACTACTTCACCTTCATTAACTAAACCTGCCACTCTATAATGTTCATAACTTAAACTAGGATTAAAATAAACGTGAGGTACATCAACAACCATTTTTATACCATACTCTTTGTGTATGGTATAACATTTCTTAGTCCCCCATATTAGCTTTATTTCTCTTACTCTGAACTCCCCTTTAACTCCAGAAGTCTTTACATAGATTGTTCTAACGTGCTTATGTAGTTTATGTAAGGTCTCGCATATGATATTCCAGTGATCTCTTAGCGTGTGAGGTAGTTCTATAACTATTGTATCACCAATAATATCATATGACGATGGTATTTGGTTAATATACCCCTCTGGAATCCTGTCCCTTAACAAATCTCTTAGTCTGCATTTCACCATATAACACCATAACGTTAATTATCTCTCAGTGTTAATATAATCTAAGTGTCTACATATAATTAGTAGTGAAGGAGCATGGTGACACTAGTGAACATCGGCGTGAAGTCAAGAATAGACGATCCCGACCTATGGCCACATGTCAATCACATCCTAAACTACCTCAAAGATAAAGGTTATAGTGTTAAAATAGAGGAAAGCATGCCGATACCTAATTATGAACGGTTTAAACTCGACGATAAAGAGGTAAGTATGCTAGACTTATTAGTAGTCATTGGCGGTGATGGGACATTACTTTATACATTAAGCCATTTGCGTAAGAATATTCCACCTATAATGACTGTGAGATGGGGTCGTTATGGATTTCTCATGGAAATAGAGATTGATGAATTCAAACAATACTTTGAGAAATTCCTAGAAGGTAAGTATAAGATTAAAGAGGCGTCAAGGATAATAGGTTTCACCAATAGCATTAAGTTCCCTCCAGCACTCAATGAGTATCTCCTCGTAACTAAACATGGAAAAGTCGTGAAGCTTGAATTATACAAAGATGATGTAAAGTTATTCAGTATGGTAGGTGATGGGGTTATAGTTGCTCCTACAACTGGTTCAACCGCATATTCACTTTCATCAGGTGGTCCAATAGTGGATGAAGACCTAGATGTTATCGTTATTACTCCACTCAATCCTATACAATTATATCTAAGGCCTATAGTTTTACCTATAACTTCGACATTAAGCATACATGTACCTCAAGGTAGCAATAGAGTAAAGGTAATAGTTGATGGTATGGAAAGAGAATACATAAGCCCGGGTAGTACATTAACTGTGAAAAGGTATGATAAAATTAGACTTATCAGATTCAAAAACGACTATTATGATAGGGTGTTAAGGAGGAATATTATGTGAAGAAAGTGGCCATACTTGATACGTCAGCCATATTTACTGGTGTACTGAACTATATACCGTTTGATGTGGAAATATACATAACTAATTCTGTAATTTCAGAAGTAAGAGATAGTAATAGCAAGTATAGGCTTGAGACAGCATTACAGAGCGGCCGTGTTAAGATACTAAATCCCCCAACATCAATTGTTAAAAGGGTGTTGCAAGAAGGTAGCATGCTAGGTGAAATAATAAACCTATCTCAAACAGACATAGAGGTTGTCGCCTTAGCCTTATACTTTTATGAAAAAGGATTCGATGTTACCGTGTTTACGGATGACTATTCGGTCCAGAATTTATGTAAAAGGTTTGGTATAAAATTTACTCCAACAAAGACCGAAGGTATAAAGAAAGTGAGAAAATATATTTACAAGTGTCCTGCATGTGGCTATAAAAGTAAGGAATTACCTCCTGATAGAAAGTGTCCGATTTGTGGCTCTGAATTAAAGAGAAGACTGTTCAATAGGTAAATATTAGTGTTAGTGGTGTTAAGAAGTGGATTAAGGAGGGGAAGATACGTGCTATTCGTGTCGGTAGGTTCTGGATGATACCAGAAAGTGAGGTAAGGAGGATATTATCAGGGATTAAGCCATCAGAGGTAAGAGCTGTTATCTATGCTAGAGTTAGCTCCCATAAGCAGAAGAAAGATGGTAATCTTGATAGGCAGATTGAGAGATTGAGAAGTTATTGCTCTGCTAAGGGATATAAGGTTGTTGACGTGATAACTGATGTGGCTAGCGGGTTGAATGAGAATAGAAACGGTTTACAAAAACTCTTCAATATTGTTGAGAAACACCAAGCTGATGTAGTAGTTGTGGAATTTAAGGATAGGTTAACGAGGTTCGGATTCGATTATCTCAGGAGATACTTTGAATCACACGGCGTAAAAGTAGAGGTAGTAGAGGAGATAGAAAAGGGGTACATGGAGGAGCTTATTGAGGATTTCGTTACTATCGTGATTAGCTTTGCTGGTAGAATCTATGGTAAACGTTCACAGAAGTTCAGAAAGATAAAAAAGGTCATAGAAGAGGTGGCAAACGACGATTAAAACTATCGAGAAAACAATCAAGCTTAAACTACTACCACTGACAAACAACGAAAGAAATGAGCTACTCACCCTTCTAAACAATTATACATCAATGATACGAGAAGCATTAAACATTGTTATTGAGAATGATGTTCGTAGCAGGAAGAGGGCACATGAGCTATGCTATAGAGTATTGAGAGAGAAGTATCCTCACCTACACAATAAGTTTGTTCGGGAAGCATACAAGAGAGCTTTAACGATATACCGTAGCTATAGGAAGTTATTGAATAAGTGGAAGCGCTTACCGAAAAAGAAAAGAAGGAGAATATCACCACCATCACTACCTACGGTGGAAGATAATAGAGTCATAGAGCTACATATTGATACCTACAAGCTTGATAGGATACATGGCTTCTTAGTACTGACGGTGTCTAAGGGTGGTGGTGTTTATCTGAGATTCTTGGTAATGGAGTACGGATATGCTAGGAGAGAACTTAAAGGAGCTAAGTTAGGAAACTCTAAGATACTAGTTGATGGAAATGAAATATATCTTCTCTTAACTATATGTAAGAATGTTGAGATGAATGGGCATAGGAATATGCTCTTCATAGATATTAACGAGGATAGTGTTGACTGTCTATTAGTTAATTACGATAGGTATGAAGCCGTATTGTTCTCAGTAAGGCATGATATTAGGAGGATACGCACTAATTATAGGAGGATTAGAAAGAGTATCCAGATGAAGGTTAAGAATCTTAAGTTGAGGGATAAGCTTCTAGCCAAGTATGGTTCTCATGAAAGGAAACGTGTTGAGGATAGACTGAAGAAGATAACCACACTACTAGCAGAGATTGCTAAGGAATACAATGCTGACCTAGTTAGAGAGAACCTCAAAAACTTGAGACTCAATGGTAGGAAGAGAAGTAAACAACTAAACTACAGATTATCCACTTTCCCTTACCGTAGATTCATAGAGTATATTGACTATAAATTCTACGAGCGAGGATTGAGCATATTAGATGTTAATGCTAAGAAAACCTCCATCATTTGCCCAAAATGTGGTTACGTAGATAAGAGGAATAGGATTGATAAAGAAACATTTAGATGCAGAAAATGCGGTTTCTCCTTTAATGCTCAATATGTTGCCTGTCTGAATCTCTTCTCCCGCTCCAATGACGGCAGAGTAGCCATCAGGAGCGGGAAGTTAGTCCTCATAACCCGTAAGACCGCCCAAGTGGTGGCGGTCAATGTAGCTCCCAATGGGCCACCGACAAAGATGAGGTGGTTAAGGGAGAAGCCCGTGCCCGAACTAATCATAAATAACCAAAGTACCATAAGTGTCTAGGATAATGGACACGGGCAACCACTAACTAAATCCTAGTTAAGCTTCCTTAATTTAGCTATGAAGTAGCCTGGCATATCATGTTTATGAGGATAGAATCTTTGTGCACCACCATTCAATACTGTATCACCAATCTTATACTTCAAGTCTTCTAATTCAAACTTAAAGTGAGTTAAAGCATACTCTATGATTTCTTCATTCTCTTCTTTCGTTATCGTACATGTTGAGTATACGAGAATACCATCCTTTTTCAGAATATTATAAGCTGGTTTTATGAATTGTTTCTGATATTCTCTCAGAGTTAAGATGTCTCTGTAGCTCTTCTTATCGTAAACTTTAGGTCTAACACCAAGGGCTGAACATGGCGGATCTAAAATAACTTTATCCGCTTTAATGTTAAAGTCAACATCGAAATATCGAGAGTCAGCTCTAATTACAATTATATTCTTCAGTTTCATTCTCTCAATCTCCTCGGTCATACGTTGAATTCTTTTCTGGGAGTGGTCTACAGCTATAACTTTAGCTTTACACTCTGAAAGTATGGCTATGTGTGTGGTTTTACCACCTGGAGCGGCACACATATCAACAATGACTTCGTTGGGTTGTGGATCAAGTTCTCTAGAGGCTATTATAGCTGGGATGCTCTGATCGTAAATGTAGCCTTTACTGTATATGTCTAGCTCTCTCACCTTAGGTAACTTGAATCTTGAGATAAGGGTTGTTACAGCTAACCCTTTCCCACCTTTACGTATATCACTTGCATTAATATTGGAGACTCCCCAGCCTACACTAAACCCGTTAGGAGCATTAATAGTCACATAGTCACCTCTCTTTACAAGAGGATCAATGCTTAGTATGCCGGGCACATACAGGTTAGCACCTTGATAGACGCTTTCCGCAGCATACTTATCGGCAATTACAATCTTATCCTCGATAGGAACCTCAAAGGGTCCCTCCGTCTCAACTAAAACAACCTCACTAAACAGTGGGTGAACTCTAACATTGTAACCCAGTTTTGCAAAGTATTCAGCGATATAGTCGGTTGAAACAAGAATATTGTTAACTCTGATAGTAAAGTATCTTCCAGGATGCATTATGGCTATGAGATATTCCCTAACCATACCGCTAAGAATACTATTAAGTGCACTTATCAATTCATTATCGTAATCAAATAATTTAAAAACGTCACTCTCATTCATAATCAAAGCTTATTAAACCTCTATTACACTCTCTGAAGTTATTACACTAAGGATTTAGTTTAATGTTTTATGGTACGAGGGTGTAATAATGGAATGGAAGGGCTTACAAAAGTACATGAATGTTCATCATTAAGGTTATGAAGGTAATTCATGTTGAAGATGGCTTAGTGTTAGACCATAGCTGTACTATTAGCACTCCTGTGGAAACCATTACTGTTCCTAGAATCTTGTATATGGTGGGTGTCTCATTTAGGAAGACGTATGCTAGCATTGTTATTTGTATCAGCGTAGTATTCTGTAGTATTGATTGTCCCTATGCTCTCAGCGTCTTTAATGCATGATTCCATAAGGCAAAAAGCAAACGCTGTTTTCATTATGCTAAGCCATAGAATTATAGCCCATCTACGGGGGAAACAACTATAATATTTCTTACCAGAATAGTTGTCCCAAGAAGCATTAATGATCCCAAAGTCATAGGGTAGGTAGTTGGTATAATAGCCTTTTTGCCACCTTTAAGATAGTATCGTGCGAGAATCATATAGGCTGTCCAACTAATACCTGAAACAAATGTTAAGATTATATCAAAGATTCCTCTGGGGATTAAAGCAATTATTCTCAAGAGCTGAACACGTGAAGGGACCTCCCTAAGAAAAATAATACTTAAGAATAGTACGAAAATATGTGTTAAGAGGCTACAACGTACCTATATGCTGCAAATGCTAACGGATTTATCTCCCTAAAGCCTATCTTGATTAGAACATAAGATGTTGACCACAGAAACGTAACCAAAAATGCCTCAGCCAATGCCAATACACGCATCCTTGACATCTTCATATGTACCACTAAATATCAAGCTACAAAGTATTTTTCTCATCAAAATAATTAAGTGCTCAGTTAAACTGAGACAACACACTTTAGAGTCTTAGAAACTCGATAAGTCCGAAGGAGGATTGGTGCGGGGGGTGGGATTTGAACCCACGCAGGCCTACGCCAGCGGGTCTCTCACCATGAGAGCCGGAAGATTTCAGGTCTTGAGCCCGCCCCCTTTAACCTGGCTCGGGCACCCCCGCATCTAACCCAGATATAACATGTATGTCCTAGTCTCTTAAAGTTTATTTTTACATGCTATCCACTAATGGATCTGAGTAATAGGGAACATTTAAAACAACCTCTAACACTATTTAACACTTGAGGGCCCGTCGCCTAGCCAGGATAGGGCGCCGGCCTCCTAAGGATAACAACGGGGAAAGCCGGTTAGTCCGGGGTTCAAATCCCCGCGGGCCCGCCACAACATCTAAGCATTTGTATGCTCTCTTATTTTCCTTGAATAGTTCTAATAGCTGCTGGAGAATAATACTTAAGGCCACCCTTACAGAGCCATACTCCTAAATATACGAATGGTGTGTCACAAAGAGCTATAAATGCTTTCCATAACCATTGCCACATTACCATTTGAAGTAGAAGGTTTAATGGGATTATACCGTAGAAGGCTATAGTTATGAAGAGTACAGTATCCATTAGCTGACTAGTTATGGTACTCATGTTATTTCTTAACCAGAGCCATTTACCATTTGTTAATCGCTTCCATAAAAGAAACGCCCAAACATCATGATGCTGGCTTATAAGATATGCTAACATCGATGCTAAAACTATTCGCCATGTCACATTAAATGTCATTGCATACAGCTTTTGCATCCCCGGATTGAGAGGAGGCATAATATACGAGGCACCAATGAGTAATAACATTGTAATATTAGCTATGAACCCCGCCCATACAATGTATGTAGCCAATCTTCTACCATAAACTTCATCGACGACATCTGTTATAGGAAATGTTATAGCGTAAGCTAAGAAACCTGCAGGTAGAATGAAGCCGAAGATGTTAGCAATCTTTATACCAGCAACTATATTAGCTATTATCAGACTTGATGTAAATATGCTAGTAAGTGCTACTATGATCCAAACATCTCTTTCACTAAGTTTCATTGATGTCTTCATATCTTGATTGCCACCTCGATATCCAAACTTTATCATCAACAGTTAACACTTGATTGTATCGGCTAGACAAATTTAAAGATCACCTAATAAACTTAACTATTCTTCTCTTATCACACTCAAGTAATAGGAAGATAACAACATTTATTATTAGGCTATCTTTCTACCAAACAATAGGATTTCCTAAGGTATGATTAATGAGCCGTAAAAAAGCTATTATAATTTATCCTCATATACACTGGGATATAGAATGGTATAGTACCAGTGAAGAGTTTAGAGTACACCTAGTGAAAACTGTATCAAGGATTATTGAGCTCTTAGAGAAGGGAGCTCTGAAGAGTTTTACACTAGATGGACAGAGCGTATTATTAGATGAAATTAAAGTAGTTAACTCGAGGTTGCTCAGTAAAATTAAGGATCTAGCCTCTAAAGGACTTTTAGAGATAGGACCATGGTACACTCAACCAGACCTATACTTAGTTTGTGGAGAATCAATAATTAGGAACCTCTTAATAGGCATGATAGAGTCTAATAAGTTTGGAGGATGTCTTAATGTAGTATATGTTCCTGACACTTTTGGTCATCCTTCACAAATGCCGCAGATAATAAAGGGATTCAACATAAATGTTTATGTCTTCTCAAGGGGTAACCCGTTAGATGTGAATGAGTATGGTTCAGAGTTTATTTGGGAAGCTCCTGACGGCTCAAAAGTTTTAGCCGTATTCTTACCATTACATTATAGTATGTACTACACTTTATGGAAGGTGCTTAAGTTTGAGAAACCACCGTTAGATAAATGGTATGCCTTTTCATTAAGCTCAAAAAGTGATATGACCTTAGCTTTAAAAATGTTCTTTGAGGGGGTGAGAAGCCCCAAAGAGATTCTTGAAAAATACTTAGACTATTTAATTAAGGTATCATTGAAATATTCCAATATGGGAATAGTGATAGTACCCTTAGGTGATGATCATCAACCACCTCGTAGTGATATAAGTGATATATATGAAATAATCAGCAAACTTTCAAAGAAATATGGAGTTGATGCAGAATATCATGGTCTAAAACATATTGGAAATATTGGAAGGTATAAAAATGTAACTACACTTAAAACTTTCAGTGGTGAGTTAAGGAGTGCAAGATACCGTAACATACTGTGGGGTGTATTGACTTCTCGTATAACAGTAAAACAGTTAAATCACCTTGCTGAGACCCTTCTCTTAGCATACGTAGAGCCACTATCTGTGCTTAGATATATACTACTAGGTGATGACATAAGACCGTACATAAGGTACATGTGGAAACTCTTACTTAGAGTGCATTTTCACGACGTAATATGTGGTACAGGTTCGGACAAAGTATATATGAATACAGTAAGGCTACTACATAGAGTTATTGAGTCAGCTAACTCCTTAATCTTAGACTCTATGATCAACCTGGCAAAACTACTTTGCAATAATAGTAGAAGAAGCTCTGTAATCATATATAATCCTGTACCCTATGAAACCTATGTTCCCACATATGTAATAATGAGGCATAATATGAGGGATGTAAATAGAGTTTCTATAAAACTAAATGATACACTTATACCCTTACAGCTAGTCGAGGAAATGCCTCTAGACTTCAAAAAATATGTTTTCATTAACAAATTTTCACATATGTCAGTACAATGTGCAGAGGTAATATTTAACAATAGTGATGTAAGGTATATTTCTGATTTAAATGTTCAAGAATTTAATGTCATTGAAAACGAGTATATCAAATTAATTGTTGAAACTAATGGAGCAATAACATTAATTGACAAGAGAAATGGAAGAGAATATCGTTCAATGAATATTATAGTCGATTATGGCGATGTAGGGGACTCTTATGACTATGAGCCTACAGTAGATAATGTACCTATTTCATCCAAAAACATTAAAGCAGACATTGAACTCGTAGAGACAGGACCACATAGGGCAGTTGTAAATGTAAGGTATAAGTTGTCTATACCTAAGGAGGCTATAGGCAAAAGTAGGAGTAAAGAAACTGTAGAAGTACCTATTGAAGTAAGGTACATTATGTATTCAAGGACGCCTAGAGTGGATGTAGAAGTCTTCATCACCAATACCGCTAAAGATCACACCGTCAGAGTGGCATTTCCATTACCTACTAAGGCTAAAATAGTTAGGGAATTACACTTCGAAATAAGTGAGATAGGAAAGTTACCTGCAAAGGTAAAGTTTAAGGGAACTACAGAGTATGAACCACAGAATATTGCTATAAGAGACTGGATTGGAGTATTCACAAATCAAGGAGGATTTATTATTGCAACTAAAGGGTTACATGAAGTATTTCTAGAAAATAATAGACTAGAACTAACTCTCTTTAGAACTTTCAATAGTATATCTAAGGATAACCTAACTACCAGAGAAGGGCATGCTGGACCTGCTTTACCAACGCCTAAAGCTCAATATTTAAATGAGCAACTTCACTTTGAGTACTGTATACTACCTTTAACGGAGGATGATGTAAAAGAGTGCACATTCATTAAGCATATAGAATCATATATAAAGCCGGCAATAGGTATCCATATAAATAGTCAAGGTAATGCAGAAAAATCGGAATGTATACATGTTAAAATGTGTTACCCCTATTTACGTCTTAAGCCACCATTGATGTTATCAGCACTAAAACTTAGAGAAGAAGAAATGGGAGAGGGTATAATTATTAGGATATTTAATCCTACAGAAAAATATTGTACATTAGATTTTGCTGAAATGCTGAAGCTCTTTGATAAAGAAATAAAGATATACAAGGCCTTAAGTAGTGAAAGAGAATTAAACCAAATGAATGAAATGAAAATAAGTATACAACCATATAGAATAGAGACATTCTTAATTAAATGTCCTAAGCAGTAGAGGTAGTGATATAAATAGGGGATGGCGCCCCGGCCGGGATTTGAACCCGGGTCACGGGCTCTCCACATCCCGTGGGATTCGACAGGCCCGCTTCAGCGGGCCCTCCTTCAGTGTGGAAGGGCCCTATACTAGGCCGGGCTATACTACCGGGGCTCGTTTTTACTTTAGAAGAGGATGTGTTTTTAAATTTTTACTATATCAGCTTATTATACGCATAGGGCCCCTCATATGCTGGTGAAAACGTTTAGATAATAAACTATTTATATAGTGTATCTTGATACTCTTTTAGAGGTGAAAGGTATGAGCAAGACATTTGCTGAAGTGGGGGATCTAAAGGTCGGAAGTTACGTTATAATTGATGGTGAGCCCTGTAGAGTGGTCGAAATAACTAAAGCTAAAACAGGTAAACATGGAAGTGCCAAAGCACACGTTGTCGCTATAGGTCTATTCTCAGGCTCAAAGAAGACCTTTGTTGCACCAGTGGACCAAAGAGTTGAAGTACCAATAATAGAGAAGAGAAACGGCCAAATAATAGCCGACATGGGCGATATGCTACAAGTAATGGATCTTGAGACCTTTGAGACATTCGAAATACCTAAACCTACAGAGGAAGATTTAGTCAAGAAAATAGCACCAGGAGTAGAAGTAGAGTATTGGGTTATCTTAGGTCAGAGGAAAATAGTTAGAGTTAGGTGAGAAGGTTTACATAAGCATAAGGTGTACTGTTCTTCATGAAGGGACTTGAAGGAATAAGAGAGGCAGTAAGAAAGCTTTTAAGGTCAAGTGGATCATACGAGAGATCAATCAACGAATTCATAAGGGACCTACAGAGAACACTACTTAAAGCAGACGTTAATGTCAAGCTAGTATTCCAACTAACAAGAGATGTAAAGAAACGAGCTTTAGAGGAAAAACCTCCACCAGGAGTAACCAGAAGAGAATGGGTAATAAAAATATTATTAGATGAACTCACGAAGCTTTTTGGCGGTCTAGAAGAGCCTGATGTTTTACCTAAAAAGAGGCCATATGTTTTAATGCTTGTTGGAATTCAGGGTAGTGGTAAAACAACTAGTGCTGCAAAATTAGCATACTATTATAGTAGGAGAGGATTTAAGGTAGGTTTAGTTTGTACTGATACATATAGACCAGCAGCTTATGAACAATTAAAACAACTTGGAGAAAAAATAAACGTACCAGTTTATGGTCGTGAGGACGCTAAGGACTCAGTTAAACTGGCAATAGAGGGTGTTAATTACTTCAAAAGCCAAGGATTTGACTTAATAATAGTTGACACAGCTGGTAGACATAAAGAGGAAAAAGGTTTACTGAAAGAGATGAAGGAGATAGCAGAGGCAATAAAACCCGATGAGATAATGTTAGTTATTGACGCTAGTATAGGACAACAAGCATACGCTCAAGCCAAAGCATTTCATGAGGCTACACCAGTAGGATCAATAATGATAGCAAAAATGGACGGAACAGCTAAGGGTGGTGGTGCATTATCAGCCGTTGCAGCAACAGGTGCTAAAATAAAATTCATCGGAACAGGCGAGTTAATAGAGGATATTGAGCGTTTTTCACCTAAAGGCTTTGTCAGTAGACTGCTTGGACTAGGTGATGTAGAGGCTTTACTAGAGAAAATCAAGGAGGCCCAATTAGAGGAGGAATTAGCTAAGAAGCAACTTGAAATCTTAAAGACAGGAAAAATCACATTACGAGACTTATATCATCAAATAAGATCTATTAGGAGAATGGGCCCCCTATCAAAGATATTACAAATGATACCTGGTTTCTCACTAACACTACCTAGTGAGGATAAAATAAAACTTACCGAAGAGAAAATGGACAAATGGCTTGCAATAATAAACTCCATGACCTATGAGGAATTAGAAAAACCAAGCAAAATAGATAGGTCAAGGATGAGAAGAATAGCAATAGGTTCTGGTACATCCCTAGAAGATGTTAGAGAGCTACTAAGATACTATGACATGATGAATAAGATGCTAAAGCAGATAAAGCGTAGAAAGGGCATACTAAGAAGACTTCATATAGAATAATGGAAGATTGAATTTATGCGACGCAAGTTTATAACAGCCTATAATTCGTTGGAAGAATTATTAACAAGGTTAAATGAGCTAATCTCATTAATAAATGGGGCCTTACTATTATCGCATGGAATAAGAAAGAATAGCGAAGTGAATATAATCTTAGTTAAGGAATGGTCAGAGTTAAGGATAATTGGTAGATTTCTAAGAAACTATAGACCTGACTTTGAAAGCGCTAGTGGACTAATAAAAAGAGCCTTAGCAAGGGGAGAAAGTAAAGGTATAATATTCAAGAGGATTCAGCATAAAAAAGTACATGTAACACATGACATAGTATTTGTTATAGATCCTAAAGGGGTAAAAGTAAACTACTTATTTAATATACTTAAAGAGAGAAAGAGTAAAGGAATAGCAATAGTCTTACCAAGTGCTAAAGAGTACGTATCATTCAGTGAAAAATGTAGAGTATACCACATTAACATGAGTGAAAACTTATACACAACAGATCAGATAGTTACAATACTCAATATAGTATTAGATAACATGGGATGGTGATCTAGCGAGATAGGTGAAGACACATGTCGGTGAATGAAACACCAATACTGCAGAGAATGATTGAGGTCCTACGAGTGTATCCATTATGTGACCGCTGTCTAGGAAGGTTATATGCCAGAAAAGGTCTAGGATTAAATAATAAGTTGAGAGGTTGTGCCATAAAGACATTATTAACGATGTATGCTAGAGACTTAGCTAACTTTTTGAATAAAGATACAATAATCAATATAGCAAGAAATATAATGTTTGAACCCTTCATTGAAACTATAATAAAGCTGGGCATCTTGGACGAAGAGGAAGTTAAACAATTGAATATGAGTAACGTAAAATGTTACGTATGTGGAGGGAATTTAGACGAAATAATAAACCATTACTACAACGTTATATCTAGTGAGATTAGAAAATATGACGTAAGAAAGTTTCATGTAGGCGTAAAAATACCAAATGACATTCTTAAACGTGAAGAAGAACTGATCAGAAGATACAAGTTTGAGTATGCAGAGTCAATAAAGAATGAGATAAAACGTGAAATAGGAAAAATGATAACAACGATGTTGAATTTAGAGGTGGACTTTGAAGACCCTCATATCGTTATACTAGTTGACTTAGAGAAAGATAGAGTAAGTTTTGAATTAAAACCATTATTAATTAAGGGCAGATACCTGAAAATAGGCAGAAATATTGCTCAATCCAAGTGGATTACACGACTAGGTAAACCAAGAACTGATATATCAATTGCTGGAGTTTTAGAAACCCTCTGTAGTATAGTTCAAGCTAAAGAATTAAAAATACATGTAGCTGGTAGAGAAGATCTAGATGTACGAATGCTAGGTACGGGAAGACCATTAATTGTAGAACTAAAACATGCAAGGAAAAGACTAATTCCTTTAAGAACAATAGAAGACCATGTTAATAAGCAGAGTGAATTTATTCAATTTAAGTTAGATAGTGAAACTACACGAAAAGATGTAACTAAATTAAAAATCGAAGCAAAATATCAAAAGAAAATATACAGGGCATTATTTGCTTCTTTTCAGCCTTTAACAAAAGATGATATAAGACTTATTGAAGAAAAGATGAGAAATACTAAGATAAAGCAAAGGACACCCTTAAGGGTACTTCATAGGAGAAAGGATATTGTTAGAGTAAAAACAGTTTATAGAGTTAAATGTAATCCCATAACGGAAAATTTAATCGAGTCACTAATAGAATGTCAGGGAGGACTCTATGTGAAGGAGTTAATTGAGGGAGATGAAGGAAGAACCAATCCAAGTTTCTCATCGATTATTGGTAAAAAGCTGAAGTGTATAGAGTTAGATGTTTTAGCAGTATATTAAGTTTAATTGAGAGATACTTTTTTCTAGTAGTAGACAATGTAATCCTTAACCAGACGGGAAAGTAATGCTAATAGGGGGTAAAGTTTGGTTAAAGCGCCTAAGGGATATAGACATAGAACAAGGAAGCTACTTAAAAAGCATATTAGGGAGAGAGGAGCAATTCCACCTCTTAGTAGGATTCTATACGAGTATAAGCCAGGAGATAGAGTACATATAGTAATCAATCCTTCAATAGTTAAAGGTATGCCACATAGAAGGTTCCATGGAAAGACAGGTATTATTGTAGGGAAGAGAGGTAGAGCATACATAGTTAAAGTATACCTTGGTGATAAGGAAAAAACATTATTTGTTAGACCAGAGCATATAATACCAGCTAAATAACTTTAACTTAGGGTAAGAAGTTATGCCACGTGAAGTTAAAGGGTATGAGGATGTACCTCTAACTATAGCAAAGGATATTCTTGAACGTAGAATAGAGGAAGAAGAAGCTTTAGATATTCAACGTAAGACTTTAAACTATCTTACGAAATTCAGTAAATGTAAACCTGAGGTAGCAGCACAAGTAGTTTCAGAATTATGTGAGAAGTTCGGATTAAGAAGAGAAACAAGTGTTATGATAGTTAATGTTTTACCTTCAACCACAGATGAACTAAGAACGATAATCTCTGTAGAGGAAAGAGTTTTTACAATAGAGGAGTTAAACGAAATATTAAAAATTATATCTAAATGTAAAGAAACTTAAATTCTATAAGCAACTACGTAAATAATTACTATTTGACTCAGAAATGTAACTTACTCAAAATCTTAAACTATCATAGTGTCTTGGTGTAAAAGTTGTACAAGAAAACGGCTAAGTATGAACCAGAACTCATGGAGGAATATGCTTACGTTCTAGACTTCTTTCCCCAAGGTAACCCTCTCGATAAGCATCCTGAACATAGGAGAAGGCCTATAGCACAAGTTGTTGGCGAGAAATACTTTATGCTACTAGAAGTTATACCAAGACCTGGTGTAACATTAACTATTGGTGAAAGAGTATACATTTCAAGGGGTTATAGAGATAAAATAGCCTTTGTATACGGTAGGATAAGTTATGATGATTTATCATCCGTAGCTAAAGATGAGCTTGTCAATGTTGTTGAGAAGATTATAAGAACATACGAAGACGTATATGTCCAATTCTTTAATATAGCAGAACCAATAACGATAAGACTGCACGCCTTAGAGCTTCTTCCTGGTATAGGTAAAAAATACATGAAAGTAATCTTAGAAGAGAGGAGGAAAAGACCATTCACATCATTCAAAGACCTTATTGAACGTACGAAGATACCTGACCCAGTAAAAGCATTAAGAGATAGAATAGTATCCGAAATTATGGGTGAAGAGAAATACTACCTATTTGTTAAACCACCTTTAGGTAAGGAAGGCGTTTACTTAGGTTATCTTATTAGAATGCATGGTATGAGAGCTTCAAGGTAGTTTTCAAACGATGTCAGAGGAGTTTACTCTACCTTTTAGTAGAAGAGAGCTTTTAAATTACACATTAACTATACTAAGAAAGTACAATATAACCCCTAGGAAAAGATTAAGTCAACATTTTGTAATTGACCCACTTATGATAAAGAAGTTTCTCGAATATGCTAGACCATTAAGAGACAAAGTGGTATTAGAAGTTGGAGCCGGTATAGGGACAATAACACGTTACTTAGCATTGGAAGCTAAGAAGGTAATTGCAGTGGAAATAGATGGCAGACTAGTTAGAGTATTGAGGAATGAACTCTCCAACTATGATAATATAGAGATAGTGCGACAGGACATCCTGAAATATAATTTAAAGAATGTTGATATTGTAATCTCCAATACACCGTACCATATATCAACACCCTTGCTCTTTAAATTAAGCGAGATCACATTCAAAAGGGCAGTATTAATGTTTCAAAGTGACCTAGTTAAACGATTAATAGCAAATCCCGGCTCTCCAGATTATGGTAGGCTAACTCTTACAGTCAATATGCTGTATAAAATCGAAGTTAAAGAGTCTTATTCTCCTCGCTCCTTTTATCCTCCACCAGAAGTTCCTTCCACCATGGTTATTCTTGAGCCTAAAGAGCTAAGTGATGACGATAAGCGGAGATTTACTATGCTCTCTGATTTAACTAGGTATCTTTTCTCCCAAAGGAATAAACTAGCTTATAAACCTCTAAGGAGCTATCTTGAACAGAAAAATATTGAGTTCCTCTTTCACCAGATTTACCAAGAGAAGGAATATATCTTAAGGAAACGTGTCAGGGACCTAGATATAGATGAAATACTTGAAATAATAGATTTATTACTACCCTATCTTGGTTGAGAGATAATTATGAAAAATAGAGATGAAGAAATACGTTTCAAAGTTTATGACGGAGTATACTATCCAGCTGAAGATACGCATCTATTAATCTCAGCCTTGAACGATGAAAAAGGGGTATACACAAAAGCCTTAGATATAGGGTGCGGGTGCGGCATCGTAACTCTTCACCTACTATTAACAAATAAAGCAAAATACGTGATAGCGTGTGATATAAACTTTAGAGCACTCCTTAATACCAAGGACAACTTATTTACTAACAACTTATATCACAAGGTAGATCTTATACAATGCGACATATGTCATTATCCCTTTAGAGAAGAAGCATACATTGACATAATAGTTTCAAATCCACCATACTTACCACACGACGATGAAGTTCCATTAGAGGCTCTGAACAAGTACGACCTCTCATGGTATGGTGGGCCAGATGGTAGAAGAGTCGTAGACGCAGTAATAGACATCTCTAGTAGACTTCTAGTCAAGAAAGGAATATTACTATTAGTTCAATCATCGATAACAAATATAGATAAAACTATAAGGCGATTGTTAGAAGTAGGTCTAAAAGGTAAAGTAGTAAAAAAGATACATATCTTTTTCGAGGACATTGTAGTAATCAAGGCGGTAAAAGATGCCTCCAAAGATTAAAGTAGTACTCGTCGAACCCGAGGGAGAGAATAACGTTGGCTTTATAGCCAGGGCTATGATGAATTTTGACCTTTACGATTTATGGTTAGTGAGCCCTAAAATAAACTTAGAGGAGGCCAAGAAATTTGCAAGTCATGCCGTGTCAATCTTAGAAAGCTGTAAAGTAGTACACTCATTAAATGAGGCGTTAAAGGATGTACAATTAAAAGTTGGAACCACAGGTAAACCTGGAGATAGACGTGATTATACAAGAAGAGTTCATCCACTAGAAGAGGGCATTAAAATAATAGCAGAGTTTGAAGGTAATGTTGCCTTAGTCTTTGGGAGAGAAAGTGTAGGCCTTATGAGAAGTGAGTTAGAAATCATGGACTTAATACTAACGATACCAGCTTCACCGAAATATCCAATATTAAATGTTTCACATGCAGCAGTAATAATTTTCTATGAATTATTTAAGCATACCAAAGGTATTACGGAGAGCCATCTCCCAGGAAGACTAGCTAAACCATTAACTCCGGAAACACGCCAACTACTAGAAAAATACATAGATGAAGTTATATGCAAATTTAAGGCAACAGCTTATAGGAAGAGGAAGACTAGTACAATACTAAAAAGAATTATCGCTAGAGCTAACCCGTCGGAAGATGAAGCTAAAGCATTAATTTCATTCTTTAGAAAAATAAACCTACTCCTTAAGGGTGTAAATGGTAATGATGAAGTTAACGGTAACAACTAATCCCGGCATAGAAGACCTTGTAATAGAGGAGTTAGAGTGTTTGCTAAAAGGTTACTGTAAGGCTATTAAACCTCATCCAAAGTTTAGAGGAAGAGTAATCGTAGAGTTAGATATAAATGAAAAAGAGAGAAATAGCCTGGCAAAAGTATTTGAAATATTAACACAGAAAGCCACGATGATAAATAAAATATTCCTTCTATTAAATGAGGCTAAAATATCGAAAGATAGAAAGGGTCTTGAGGATATATATGAGTTAGTTTATTCCACAAATGATATAGCCAAGTATATTACCCCTCAAACAACGTTTGCGATAAGAGCTGAAAGAGTGGGGGCGCATGATTTTACATCAATAGATATTGGTCGTGTTGCTGGTGATGCTGTTAGAAAACTTGTGGCTAATATACATAAAGGCGAGCCTGCACCAGTAAACCTAGATTATCCTAATGTTGAAATAGGTGTAGACGTTTATGATGATTTATGTTCTATAAGTTTAATTTTAACGGGGGATACATCACTTCACAAGAGAGGTTATAGAGTATACGATCATCCTGGCGCATTAAAGCCGACATTAGCTAATGCCATGCTAAGGCTATCTAAGGTAAAAGATGGTGAAACTCTATTAGATCCTATGTGCGGTGGTGGTACAATACCTATAGAGGCAGCGTTACACTATAACCTCTCTTGTATTAAATGTTATGATATATCACCTAAGCACATTCGTGGAGCCATACTTAATGCCATTTCAGCTAATGTTGAAGATAAAATAGAGTTTAGAGTTCAAGATGCGAGAAAACTTCATGAAGTCCTGGATGAAGAGAGTATAGATGTTGTTGTGTCAAATCCTCCTTACGGTATAAGAATTGGAAGAAAGAGTATAATAGATGAATTGTATAAGGACTTTATACTTTCAGCATATAAAGTGCTTAAAAAGAATGGTAGAATAACAATAATAACAACAGAGCATAAGACGGTAAAGAGAGTTATAAAGGAATATAATCTTAGGTTAAGAATAGTTCATGAGAGAACGGTTTCTCACGGTGATTTATGGCCTAATATAATAGTTCTAAGTAAAGTTTAATAAGTGGAAATGTATTTAACCTCCTCAAGAGGAATACTAGAAGACTCTAAAGTAAGGGTGAGCAGTGATGCCACTTAGGCCAGCAAGATGCTATACACATTTCACAAGTCCACCATATACTAGGAAAGAGTATATACCAGGTGTTCCACCACCAAAAATTACAAAATTCGTTATGGGCAATGTTAAGGGTCAGTTCCAATATGTAGTAGAACTTGTAGCTAAGGAGGCGGCACAAATAAGGCATAATGCTCTAGAAGCAGCTAGAATTATGGTTCATAAGTACTTGTCTACAAAAGCTGGTGAAAACAATTATTTCTTCAGGGTCAGGGTTTACCCGCATCATGTGTTAAGAGAGAATAAGATGATGGCATTTGCTGGAGCAGACCGATTACAGGACGGTATGAGACTAGCCTTTGGTAAACCTATTGGAACCGCTGCTAGAGTATTCCCCAAACAGGTAATACTAGAGGTTAGGGTAAACAAAGAACATATAGATGTAGCTAAAGAAGCCTTAAGAATCGGGGCTTCAAAACTACCAATACCCACAGTGATTGTAGTTAAGGAGGCAAACAAAAGTTAATGCTAAACACTCATGATGATATACCATACGATTTTGAACTTGAAAGAGTAGTTGAGGAACTAAAGAAGCTAAACGCAAGAAAAGTACTAATACAGTTACCTAATGGTCTTAGGAAGTACGCATATATAATTTTTGAGAAACTTAGAAAGTCTGGTTTTAGGGTATTTATTTCAACATCCCATACTTACGGTGGGTGTGACGTAGCAGAAGATGAAGCTAAATTGCTTAATGTTGACATAATTGTGCATTTTGGTCACCTAAAATACTATGAGCCCAAGATTATAACATTATTCATTCCCGCCTATTCCAAGTTAAAAATTAACACAATAACATTAGATAAGCTATCCTCATACCTCAAGGACAAAAGTATTAAAAGTGTTGCATTATCCGCTGTAGTTCAACATTTACCGTTGCTAAATCATGTTAAAACCTACTTAGACAGAAAGGGCATTGAGTGTAGAATTATACCTACAGGTAAGTATACTAGAGTTCAAGGGCAAGTTCTAGGATGTAGCTATGAAGGAGCAGTAAAAATACGCGATGAAGTTGACTGTTTTATCGTGATTGCTGGGGGCATGTTTCATGGGCTTGGACTCGGACTTGCCACGAACAAGACAACAATAATACTTGATCCTTATGAACAAACATTTAAAGACGTGACTGAACGTATTCAAAGAATCTTAAGGGTACGGTACTGGAAGATGTCTGAAGCTAAGGTAAAACAAAATTACGTGCTAATTATAGGTTCTAAACCTGGTCAGTATAGACCAGCTCTTGTAGAATTAACAGCCAAGAAGTTAGAGAGAAAAGGAAAAAACATATACTATGCGGTTGCAAACGAACTGAATTGTGATGTATTAAGAAATATGGATTGTAAACTTTACGAAGTATATGTTGTTACATCATGTCCTAGATTACCTATAGATGACCTATCACGTTTTGAAAAACCTGTACTCACTCCAGGCGAAGCATTAATGATAGCTGATGATGCATATGATGAGTATATTTTCCCTTGGTAAACATCTAAGAAAGAAAGAGCTAGAGCTAATTCTTGAATCTATACCAGAAATACCTAAACCTAAAGCATCATTAGAGCAGTATACCATACCTGGTAGACTGGCTGCACAAATACTATGGGATGCATATTTTAATGGTGATATTGAGGATCGTATAGTATTTGATTTAGGGTCAGGTACAGGTAGACTGGCTATAGGTGCAGCATTGTTAGGAGCAAGGTACGTGATAGGCGTCGACATTGACATAACTTGCCATAAAATAGCTATGGAATGTATAAAGAGGCTCAAAATAACCAACATAGAGCTTGTTCAAGCTAATATCCCCTTTATACATTTCAAAAGTAATGTTGAAAACAGCGTTGTTGTACAGAATCCTCCGTTTGGTGTTCATAGAAGACATGCGGACCTAATATTCCTATATAAGGCCTTCTCATTAGCAAAGGTAGTGTATAGTATACATAAGTATAGCGAGGACATAGATGATTTTATAAAGAGAAAGGCTTTAGAGTGTGGATTCATAATCACTTGGAGTAGGAGAGACACTTTCGAATTACCTGCCCGTTTAAACTTTCACACAAAGAGGATAGAGAGAGTACCTATTAAGATATACAGATTTGAGCGGAGGCCATAATATATGGCCGACATAATAGATAAGTATAGATCAGGGAGAATAGTATTACCTGGAGAAAAACTATGCATATCTGAAGAGTTCATGCCTGGACCCGGAGCCTATGAAAGAAATGGAACAGTTTACTCAAAATATGTTGGAACAGTATTATATGACTACTGTTCGAGAAGAGTATCAGTGGTACCATCACCATACAAAATGTCTCTCATACCAAGACCAGGGAAGATCGTATGGGGTCAAGTTTATAGTGTATCAGATGAAATAGCGATAATAAGAATATTTAAAATTGAAGGTACGAGACCGCTTTCAGGCACCTTTACAGGGCTGGTTCACGTCTCACAAATAAGTGAAAATTATGTAAAAGTAGTGGAGGAAGCACTAAAACTTGGTGACTACATTAGGGCCAAAGTATTAACTTCTTGGAGTCCTTACCAACTTACAACAAAGAATGCCACTTTAGGAGTGATCTTAGCTTACTGTTCTAAATGTGGTAAGCCATTATGGAGAAAGAATATGACACTTTACTGTAAAGCCTGTGGTAATACAGAAAAGCGGAAAATCTCGGTAAAATATATGCTATCAGAATAAATACATAAATGAGAGTTGTGAAAAACACCCATGTTAAGAAAGACGATAGTCCTATCATTTCCTTCCGAAGAAGCTAAGGAGGAATTTGTAAACACCTTTCTAGAGAAAGCATCTCTGCATAAAATAGTAATGAAGGGTAAGGGGCAGAAGCTATACATTACTATATTTGGAACACATGATGAAATAAAAATGGTTCAAGCCTTAATCAAAGAGATAACTAAGAGTATACTTACTAAAGAGGCTACAGAGAAGGGTCTAAGAGTATACGGTACAAGGGACATTATAAGATTGATTAACCGAACAGTGCCATTAGAAACTTTACATATAGTTTTGAAGGAACGTGGTTACATATCAGAATATGATGCAAAGGATAATATAATACGCACAAATGCTCTTGAAGAAACGGTGAAGAGCTTGGCTGAAAGAATAGTATATGCTGTTGATCAATTAAGATTTAGAACTACAAGTACAAGTGTTAAAAGATACCTAAGCTCTCTCTATGCTATTACTGGTATGGATCTGGATACCATAATTGATTTATCTATTCGGCTCAACCTAGTAAAAGAGGAGAACGATAAACTCTATATGAATAAAGAGTGGAGAAGCGCCATAAAAGAATATTTAAAATATATCAGAACATCACAAGAAATATATACTCCTCACTATCAGTGAATATAAATAGAGCCAAATAAGTAAAATAGATAGTGTAAAGTGATAATGATGTTCAAAATTGTGAAGAGCGAAAAGAACCTGCTTGAAGCAGAAATATTAGATGAAGACAAACATACACTACCAAACTTACTTGTTAAATACCTTCTAAAAGATGAAAGAGTAGAGTATGCTGGCTACCGTGTGCCACACCCTCTTGTCAGCTATCCACGAATATTAATAAGAACTAAGGAAGGCTTTGCACCAACAGACGTATTAAAAGACATTATAGAAAAGATAGTAAAAGACATTAATGAATTCGAAAAAGCCTTCATGAAAGTCTTAAAATAGGCATAAAGTAGAAATGAAAAGAGAAACAAGGCTGGCAATACTATCAGGTAGTAAAGTTAATACATTTAAAGTATTTCTCATTACAGTATTTCGTGGCAATTTAATCGATGGTATATGTCTTGATATATTGTCGAATGTTGATGAATTTGTAAATTTCATAAAAAACTGTAAGTATCTAGGTGAAATAAGGCTAATCATATACCTACTCAATAGCAATAGAATTAACAAAGACGAGCAAATAATTGGTCATATAGACAAGATTATACCACAATATATAGTAATGAGTGATGAAGGTGAAATACTTAAGGTAAAAAACGTTAAATCACGTATAATAAAAATGATCTATATGAGAATGAGCATTCATGAGAAAATAAGGCTTCATAGAAGCATTCTTACAGAGATAGTAAATATCTTTAGAGGTGAAATAAATGGTAGAGAGTGAAGTATATGATAACGACACAAAATATTATATCACTTCATCTATAAGGCTTGTAAAGAAGGTGTTAGAAGATTTATTTGAGGCTGATATGAGAACGCCTAATCACGTGACATCAAAAATCTATATTACGAGAGCACTTAGAAATCTTGAGAATCTTCTTGTAGTTCTAAGTAAACTTGAGGATAAAATTAAATAAATTCTTGAAATCTAGAATAGTACTAGGGTGAACTATTATGGTAAAATTAACGTTCTACGATGCCAGAGTATGGAGGTACATCATTGGAGCCATAAAGAAAATAATTACTGAAGGAGTTTTCATAATAAATGAAGAAGGATTGCATATGAGAACCATGGACTCATCGCATATAGCGATGATTGATATTTATGTCCCAAGTACGGCATTTGAAGAATTCGAAGTAGAAGGTGAAAGTAGTATAGGAGTAAACTTTGATGAACTATCAAAAATAATGAGAAGGGCCACTAAAGGGGAGAAATTAACATTAAGTGTTGACACAGGTAAATTATCAATAATCTTCTCTGGGAAAATGATAAGAGAGTTTCAGCTACCTATGCTAGATATATCCGCCGAGAAGCTACCAGAACCTAAGGTACAGTTTAATGTCTCAGCTAGAATGCATAGTGCCGTATTCAGAGACATGATTAAGGATCTAATACCTATAGGTGAAGCGGTTACATTTAATGCAGAAGAGGATAAATTACGTGTTAAAGCAACAAGTGAAAGAGGAATAGCCGAAGTAATCTTGGATGTTGAAAGTGGGGCATTATTAGACTTAAACATCAAAGAGCCTTCAACAGCAACATACTCCTTAGACTACCTTGAGGACATGTCTAGTATAGCACAAGCCGTAGACATCGTAGTCTTAAATTACTCAACGAACATGCCACTTAAATTAGACTTCGAAATACCTAATGGTGGACGAGTGACCCTCTATCTAGCCCCAAGGGTAGAATAATGAATGATAAAACAGTGAATATAGTAAAAGATCTCTTTTTAGAATATTATAAGAGGAAAATGATAAAGTATAGTATAGATAATATAGATATGCGGGAATTTGGTTTTCAACTCTTTAACGAGGAAGGAATGATACGTCATAAATCATTTAAAGATTACAAAGAACTACATAAATTTATAATAATGAATGTACCTAAGCACATATACTATTCAACAGCAATTTATGCTAACCCTGCCTCTCCAACTATGGACACTAAAGACTGGTTAGGAGCAGAACTAGTATTCGATATTGATGCAGACCATCTTGATACAGAGTGTAAATACAATCACGACTATTGGGTTTGCACCAATTGTGAATACATGGAATTCGGTCCTGCACCCCAAAAGTGTCCTAGGTGTGGTTCTAGTAGTTTAAGAAAGTTTACATGGGTTTGTAGTAGATGTCTTGAGGAGGCTAAAAATGAGACATTAAAGCTTATTGAAGAATTCTTGGTTAAAGATTTGGGTGTAAACGTAAATGATATAGAAGTATATTTCTCTGGACATAGAGGATTTCACATACATGTGAAAGATAAAAGATTCATTAAACTTGATTCACAACAAAGGAGAGAAATAGTTGATTATGTGAAAGGGATAGGTCTAAACCCTAAAGATGGATTAATGTTTATCTCTAGATCTAAACAAAGAATTTATGGCCCAGAACTATATGACTATAGCTGGAGAGGAAGAGTAGCAAAATTCTTCTATGAAATACTTCTCAAAGAGGACGAGGATAAAATAAAAGATGTCTTTGGACACAAAAGTAAAAGAGTGATGACATTAAAGGAAAAAATCCTAACGGACTTATCTAAGCATCCAGCTAATTGGGCTAAAATACTAAATTACTTAGATGATGTTCAAGAAGTATTCACAAAGATAACTACTATTATAGGCTGTAATGTGGACGAGAAAGTTACCATAGACATACATAGACTAATAAGAATGCCTGGATCCTTGCACGGAAAAACAGGAATTCCTGTAATAAAAGTGCCTTTAAGTAAATTGGAAGCTTTCGAGCTTGATGAGACTTTATCTCCTTTCACTGGAGTAGCTCGCATAAGATTTACGGAGAGTATTCCTAAGTCGATGATGCTTATGAACACTAAGGTAAGAATAGTAAAGAACACGACCTTAACGATAGAATTACCAATAGCATTATACTTAACCTGTAAAGGCTTGGCTGAAATTGAGGAGATTAAAAAATGAAGAGACTACTAGAAAAAATAAATATTGAATTAGAGAAATCTGAATCCACAGTTATAAGTAAGGCTGAAATATTAGCCTTACATGACATTGCAGTCTCTATTCTTTTAAAGAACAAAGATATAAGAGAAGAACTGGATAATAGAATAATGAGTTTAAGTAAAACATTAGGATATGTAAGGCTACTTAAATTCTTAAATAATTATATTCCAGCAAATGGTGTAGATGTTAGCTTAGCTAAATTCGTGAATAAGCTTCTAAACAACTATATACAGTTACTATCTGGTAAGATGCCATTAACAAGTGATATACGAGTGCCCATTAAAATAGTGAAAGGCGTAAATGCTTATAGAAATGTATTCAAGGTAAATGAAGGTGATATACTATTACTGCCTTTGAACATAGCCTTAATTTTAGTTTCTCTGGATATAGCAGTCATAGTTAAGTGAGAAAAATATATTTAAATAAGGTTAGTTCTAGTCAGAAAAGAGCAAGAAACCAACAATAGAAAGAGTGGTGCGGTTATGAAAGTTCCTAAGGAAATTAGAACTTACTGTCCACGATGTAGGAAACATACACTACACTCAGTAACGATATATAAGCCTGGTAAGAGGAGAGCTTTAGCTCAAGGTGAAAGACGTTATAGGAGGAAACAAGAAGGTTACGGTAGCAAACGAAAACCTGAGCAGAAGAGATTTGCTAAAGTTACAAAAAAGATAGTATTAAAGCTAAGATGTAGGGAATGCGGCTACATACTTCACAGAAGGGGTATCAGACTTAAGAAAATCGAGTTAACAGAGGCCAAACTAAGGTGACCACTTATGGTAAAGAAGTACAAAATCTTAGTACCAGAACCAAAAAGTAGATTCGTACGTGTACAATGTCCCGATTGCGGAAACGAACAAATAATATTTGATCACGCAACATTCATTGTTAGATGTCTTGTTTGTGGAAGAGTTCTTGCCGAGCCAACAGGAGGTAAAGCAAGGATTTACGGGAAAATAATTAAGGTTTTAAGCTAGCCTTTTTAACGCATTATTAACATAAAACTTTAAACATAGCTTGTTACTACATTAACCCTAGGTGTTAGAGTTATGGTACGACGAAGACAACCACTACCAGATGTAGGCGAATTAGTAATAGGCACTGTCAAATCCATATTCGAGTATGGAGCATATGTAGCTCTCGATGAGTATAGAGGTTTAGAGGCATTTCTGCCGAGAGGCGAAGTGTCTTCTAAGTGGGTTAAAAACATACGAGATCACATTAGGGAAGGACAGAAGGCGGTATTTAAGGTCATTAGGGTAAATAGAGCTAAAAGACATGTTGATATATCACTAAGAAGGGTATCTGATGGCGAAAGGAGAGATAAATTAATAGAATGGAAGCGAGCCCAAAAAGCCGAGAAAATACTTGAACTTGCCGCTAGTAAAATAAATAAAACATTGGATGAAGCATATGGGGAAGTTGGTTGGAAGCTAGAGGACTTCTATGGCGAAATCTATGCAGGATTTGAGGAAGCTTTTATTAGAGGAGCTGATGCCCTAAGGGAGGCAGGAGTAAGTGAAGAGTGGATTCAACCTTTACTAGAGTTAGTTAAAAAACATGTAGAAATAAAGAAAGTGAAGATATCAGGAATATTCACTTTACAAACTTTACGTCCTGACGGTGTTGAGGTAATAAAGAAGATTTTTACATCGATAAAATTACGCCCCCTAAAGCAGGGAATGAGCTTGAGAATATACACGATAGGTGCCCCAAGATATAGAATAGATTTGATAGCAGATGAATACAAAGAAGCTGAAAGTGTCCTAGAGAACATAGTAAAAGAGGTTCTCAGAATGAGTGAGAAGATGGATGTTTATGCTAGTTTTGAAAGATTAAGAACAAGATAAAAATGTGAGGTTTACATCCTTGCCAACACTACTTAAGAAATGTATTAGATGTAAAACATATACATTAAAACAAGACAAATGTCCACGTTGCGGAGGACCTTTAATTACACCCCACCCTCCAAAGTTTTCCCCTGATGACCGGTATATTAAGTATAGAATTATGGCTAAAAAGGCTGCAGGCCTACTTAAGGACTAACTTTGTATAGAAAGACTACTACTGTATATCCACCGCTTGTTTCTTCAAATGTTTTTACAAGTTTAAGATTCTTAGGTGGATCTATATTTAACGGCTGGAGAGTTCTTTGACGTGTACTAGGGTCAAATACGTAAGCGTATGGCTGTCCTCCCATTGCATGTATTCCGCCTATTATCATTTTGAATAATGTACTGTTTTTAAGTGTTGGACTATTCCAGTCATATTCGCCATATCTCGTAAGGAATTTTGTTTCATTAAATTCTCCTATTCTAATCATCCATATAGCCTTAGCGAGATCCCCTCTTGGTATTAGTATGTATGCTGCACCTCCACCAAATTCCTGCTTAGCGAAGACTTCATATGTTATAAGATATGTAGCATTCTTTGGTGTTTTGAAAACGGTATCTAGTATTCTTAATGTCATATTTTCATCGCCTATTAGGGCTCTAGCAACCCACTTTATTTGAGTAGAATTCGTTGTACTATTATCACATAATGTAGCTTTACCTGTTATAACAGTTATGTGATACCCATAATCCCACCAAGCCACTACTACTGCTGGACCCGTTATATTATTCTTAATGTAGTCTAGAGCCTTCAACCAAACCTTATTCACTGTGGGTACAGAGCCCTCAGCTGATATTATTGTTGGTATTTGCTGTCCACTTAAGAAGCCTGTATATGCGGTTAATGATAATACTATCATTATGAAGAATAATAATATCATGATAGGAGTAGGGTCAATTTTTATACCTATCTTTCTACCTTTTCTTATTTTTACCTCCTTGGCCAGCTCCTTTGCAGCAGAATGAACAATCTTATTCAAGGCTATTCCTGCAGCTATAGCAAAGAATGGAGAGCCAAGATGCATTAAGTAGGCGGCTGATACCGCACCATATATCGCAGTTATAGCAGCAGTGAATATTAGTAAACTGGCTTGTGTTAGTCTCTCCCTTAATAATAGGTAAATGCCTATTGGGGCAAGAATGAACGCTAATCCCGTCTCATGATACAGTAAAGCCCATGTGCTCATTTGATGCTCTTGTACAGATACATATAATACATTGGCTTCTCTAAGCCATGGCAATATGATACTTAATTGTCTTGTACCTATAGATTTGACAATGTTGAGGAATAATGCTATACCAGCACCTAAACCTATAGTTATGGCGAGCATACTGTTAATTAATACTCTCTTGTGATGTTCTACTTCGATTTTTATAAGTAATAGGTCAAAGAGTAAGAGCAGAAATGATGCTAACAACCCTAAGCCTATTCCTGTTTGAAGAATTTTTATGCTAATCTTGGGGACGTTTATGGCACAGAGTAACGCTAACAATATTGTTACGGTATAATATTTTACAAAGTTTTCATCATTTTTACCTGTTATTACTATTAGAACAGCATAGGCTATGAACATAAGAAATGCGTAACCGTAACCTCCCCATGTTGCACATAGAATACCAAAGAATATTCCTGATAAGATAGCGTATATCATTTTTCTACTATTTAATGCCTTAACCATGAAGTAAAGGATAATGAGTATATACGTTACACCAAAACCTAATTTTGTGTAGAACCCCGCTATTGTTCTGTCAAGAGCAGCAGGAATGAAAGCCTGGAAGAGCGCCGCTAATAACCCTGCTTTGTAACCGAATAATTCTTTAACTATTAAGTAGACAAATATTATTTCTAACACACCCATGAGTGAGGGCAACATTACAGAAATATATATCAGTAATGTCTCTTGGTCTAGCCAGAAGACTATTGGCTTAAGGATATGGTATAGTATTGCACCCAGCATTGCTAAAGCGGGGTACTCAGTCTTATATACGTCTCTACCGATAGGATACCACCAAAGATCCTTTGTTGCATCTTTTGTAAGCTCAAACCAGGAGTGCAAGCCATTATTGGCTAGATACTTTGTTAAGTAGTATTGAAAGTAAGGGTCGAACTCGTACAAGTATATTCCATGTTTTAATGGTTGTAATCGTACAATGAAACCTAATGTAGCCAGTATGAACAGAATTGTAATAATCCATAATTTTCTATTACTAAGCAGGTTCGTTATATTTATCTTCATCTTAAACTTCCTCAACGGCTCTTGTAAACTCTCTTAAGCGTCTGCATTACTTTAGTGCAACTTCTATATAATTTTTAACTAATAATCCTCATTTATGTAGCTCAAATATGGCCTTCATAAACACTTAAATATTTCCTATTATCATTGCTTTGGATAGATTAAGTAGTAGCTGGTGTGTTATGTTGTCTTCAAGAAGTGTCCGCAATATAATAAGATTTGTAAGTGAGCGAGCTAAAACAATTCTAATAGCTATAATGGTCTTATCTATAATACTCTTACTGTCAGGAGTACTCTTTGTACTAATTAATAGGGCCCCCTTTATGGTTGGTGCAGGACCTAGAGGAGCATCATTCATATACCCCTACTCTACAACGTTTCAAACATCAGCTGAGGCTTTAGCCTTAGTAATTGCTCTAACGCTAGCTGTTATAGGATACTATGCATTAACTGAAGCAACTAGTAAAGTGTCTGATAATAGACTGGCTAACATAATCTATGTTTCTGGGCTTGTATTATTCATGCTTGGAATCATAATAGTCTTGATGATAGTGAACATTAAGATAGGTAGGATATTCTAATCATACCCAATAAACGATTTCGTCACCATGGTTCATCTTTTAGTTTAAGGAGGTATGCTACCTTATTTGTTATAGGATGAAGAATTAGAGCTAAAATCATACTAAAGACTACTATTTCTACCTCCGGGTTAAAGCCTACTACTTTGATTAATAATGTGGCCCCCAAAATGAAGTCAAGCTGATCTAATATTGGTGCAGGAAATCCACGTGGCATACCTAAACGGCGTTTTATAAATGCCCCACCTATATCTCCTAGTAATGCTCCTAAGGCTGAGGCTAATGGTATAACAGTGTTAAATACTGGTAGAGTAACGGGTAGATTAGGAATATGATTTAACATAAAAGAAATAAATAACCCTATAGTGCCTCCTAATATCAGGCCACAAAGAAGTCCTTCGAAGGTCTTACCTCCACCTAAAATGTCATTTCCATCAATGAACTTCTTTCCGAAGTCAACTCTATGTCTACCTCTAACCAGTGTAGGAGCAGCATTAGCTATAAAGGCAGGTGCGTAATAGAGAGTAAATCCCATCAAGATCTTGATGATATCTAAGGTATGTGTAACTGTCATTATTTTAAACCCTCCTTAGTCATGGCCAAGTCTAGTACTTTATATTTCCCAGTAGGCTTCTCTATGGTTAGTCTTCGTATACCTTTTTCTATTATCTCTAGCTTTATTATGTAATCAGCCCAGTATCTTACTAGGCTACGAGCTAATATTTCAAAGCCTTCTTCTCCCCCTCTAACCTGACTTGTTGCAATCACTGGTATGGACGATGCTATTTTACTAAGGATAGCAAATTGCATGTTTAGTATATTTAATGCTCTCTTGTTTTCATAGAATGCGAGTCTATAGAGGGCCGTTAGGCTATCAATAATTAGTAAGTGATATTTCTCCAATAGCTGTGGCTTAATGAGTATATTAAAGGTTACTAAATTCTGGACTCTAAAATCCCTAATAGCTAATATGTCAAATTGCTCCAGGAGATTTATATCATTGACCATATAAGGTATTCTCTCGATAAATAACTCATTTTCTGTGCTGATGAATAACACTCTACCCTTAGCCTTTAACACTGATGACGCATATTGTAGGGATAACGTCGTTTTACCTGATGCAGCGTCACCATATATTACTAATAGCCCTGACTTTATATCACCTAAGGTCTCGTCTAGTATAGCTACACCACTAATCATACATAGGCCACTGCACTACACTTTTGACTTATACTTTCAGAAGCTTTTATATGGTATTTTAAGCATTAAATGTTTCTGAGAGCATGATAAATAGTAAAGCCGTAAGAGTGTACATAGATGATCCGAGAATTCTTACCATACTCGTAAATATACTAAAAAGTGAAGGCATATCATTCACTGAATTATCTACTAATAATATTATAGAAGGAGATATCATCTTAACCAATAATGTCTCCCAGATAGCCAAGTTCATAAAAGGTAAACATGTACACATAGTTAAAGTTGAGAAAACCGATAAAGAGCACATGACCTCCGCTATCGAGAAGATTAAGTGTTTACTTAAAGGCAAAAATCAATATAAAATTGTAACATTAGGTATCGACCCTGGGGGCAAAATAGGTCTTGTTATATTAGGGGATAATGAGTTATGTAAAGCTATAGTATTAAGTAATGTAAAAGAATTAATTGAGGAAGTCAAAATAGCATTACTGCATATGCCTTATGAAAAAGTGAGAATAAAAATAGGAAATGGTGAAAGATCAGCTGAAGTAATACAGGAAGTCCTTAAGCTTATTGAGAGATATCAAGACAAACAACTTAAAGATAAAGAAATACTTATCGAACTTGTTGATGAAACAAGAACATATAATATACCTGCAACTTTCAAAAATAAAGTGAGAAATATACCTAAAGATGTCATATCAGCATTAAATATAGCTATAAGAAAAGGCCTAATAGTAGAGGGTAAAGGGAAATAAAAAATAAAATGAAAACGGCAATTAGGGAGATCTAATATGACGCCATTAGAGACGCTCATGCAATCACAAAGTACAGAGTTAAAGAGTGACGAGGTTTTAGTTGTTGGAGGACCAGCTACACTTACTGTAAAAGAGGGTAAAATTAAGATTCTTGGACGGGTCTTCTCTAAGGGAGACAAAATAGTTGTTCATACAACTAAATCGTATAGCATTGTTTGCGTGGATACAACATGTAATGTTGAAGTAACAGTAGGTGGATCAGGATTCGTGAAGAAGACAAAATTGCAAGAAGACAACATATACTATTGGGAGAAAGCAGCCAATGAGATACTATCTAACGGCAGGAAAGATAAGAAAATAAAAGTAATCATAATTGGTGATATAGAGAGTGGCAAAACATCATTAACTACCCTTATAGCCAACCATGCTTATAATAAAGGATTTAAAGTAGCTGTAATTGACGCAGATGTGGGACAAGCTGATATTGGTCCACCTACGTGTATTTCTTTAGGAATTCTTGAAAGGCCTATACTTAGATTAAGTGAAGTGGTATATCTTCGATCATGCTTTGTAGGTTCAACAACACCATGTAACAATATGGACAAGTTACTCATATGTATAAGTAAACTATTACGTTACGCGCAAGACTTAGCTGACATAATAGTAATTGACACTGACGGCTGGATTAAGTCAACTGAAGCGATTGAAGCAAAAATAAACATCATAAAACTAGTAGACCCAGACTACGTAATAATACTTGAGAAAACTAATGATATATGGGCATCCCGGCTAAAGAACTTACTGAGCCAATGTAAGGGGATAAAATGTATATTACTGCCAACACCTACATTAGTAAAGACAAGAAATAGGGAGTTTAGAAAAACATTTAGAGAACATGGTTATAGTAGGTTTCTTAAAGATTTGCAGCCCTTAACCATAAACTTAGATGCTATAAAAATTATCAATAGTGAATTATTTAATGGAACACCATTAACAAAAGATGAATTAGATAAGGTTAAAGAGATAATTGGTGTAAGTGATGAAGTACTATTGTATGGTGAGAAACTTGACAATAAAGCTGTCTTAGTGTTTAGCAAACGAGTTAACATTAATAATGACGTGGAGTTAAAGGTTAAAGAGTTACTTAAAGTTTTCAGAATAGAATATAAAGTTAAAGGTTTTGAACAAGGAATAGTAGTAGGGCTATTTAACGAGGATTTAGAGGACTTAGGTATAGGTGTTATAGAGAGTATTGACTTCAAAAATAGAATTATAAATATTCTAGCTCCGAGGAATATTAAACCAGCGTTAATAGCTATAGGGCAAATAAAGCTAGCCTTTAAGGAAAATATGGTATGTGAGGAATATAGAATTAGAGGTAAACCATTATGAGCTCAAAATTAAAATTGTATGAAAGGTCTATTCTTTCAAAAACTCTGAGTAAATTTGAACATGACATCCTTGTAATAAATAAACCCTTGAGCTTATCAATAGAAGTTGCAAAAGAAATTCATGCCAATCAGGACAAGATAGTGATTTTCCATTCAAATAAGTTTACAATACCAATAATCTCTAATATTACAAATAGAGTGAGACTCCTTAAATTGCTAAATGTAGATAATGATATAAATGCTTATAAAAAGCTTAGTCATGCAATAAAATCCCCCCAAAAGATTAAAGAAAGTGATCTAGAAAATTACCCCTTCCGTAAAGTTAAATCTCTACAAGATATCCCAGTACTCAAGTTTTATCCTAAGGATGCTGGGAGATATATGACATCAGCTATAGTTATCGGTAAAGACCCAGAATTAGGCTATTTGAATGCTTCTATACATAGACTTCTCATTCTAAACGATTCAGCTATGGCTATTCGTATTGTTCCCCGGCATCTATATACCATGCTCATGAAGTATAAAGAGTTAGGCAAGAAAATGCCAATAACAATAGCTATATCAACCCATCCTTTAGTATTATTAGCTTCAGCTACATCTCCTCCTTATGGGGTTTTTGAGTTAGAAATCGCTAATACACTGCTCGATGGAGAGCTAGAAGCGGATTACTCGACATGGAAGGAGGTACCAATACTCTTAAACGCAGATATAGTAATGAATGGCTACATAGACCCCTTTACGTATGTTGATGAAGGTCCCTTTGTTGACATACTAGGCACATACGATATTGTTAGGAAGCAGCCAGTAGTAAAAGTTAATGAGATTTACGTAAGGGAAGGAGGTCTATATCATACGATATTGCCTGGTGGAATAGAGCATAAAGTACTGATGGGCCTTCCGAGAGAGATTGTGATATGGGAGGTTGTGAGTAAAGTAGTCTCTGAAATTAAAGGTGTTAGACTAACATTAGGTAGTGGAAGCTGGCTTCATGCTGTAATATCAATTAAAAAGCGCTATGAAGGTGAAGGCAAAAATGTTATTCTGGCAGCTTTCACAGCCCATCCTAGCCTGAAACACATTGTTGTAGTCGACGACGATATAAACATTGATGATCCAAATGATGTGGAGTGGGCTATTGCAACACGTTTTAGAGCAGATAAAGATCTAGTAATAATAAAGCATGTTAAAGGGTCTACTCTGGATCCTGTTTCAGAGAATGGCGTAACCTCTAAAATGGGACTGGATGCTACAAAGCCTTTAGACAAAGATCCAACGCATTTTACTAAAGCTAAATTTGATTAAAATAGAATAGAAGATAAATAAAAAGTAGGAGTAAAGACAATGTATCTAAACAAATATGAAGAGTCAATATTGAACGGAGAATATGGACCTATTAAAGCTAAAGCACTCAAAGCTCTAGTTAAGATGGGAGAAGCTCTAGGTGCGGATAGGCTTATAGAGATTACACATGCACATATTTCCGGAATATCTTATACTACTATTGGAGAAGCGGGCTTAGAATTATTAAAGGAGCTTTCTGCTGAGAGGGTATACGTGGATGCTTCTTGCAATCCTGCAGGCTTCGATTTAGAGCGCTGGCGATTGCTTGGAGTGCCAGAGGAGTATTATGAGAAACAAATTGAAATAATCAATTCATTAAGGAGAATGGGTGTAAAAATAACGCTCTCCTGTACACCATACTTAATAGAGAACATAAGGCCAGCTACACATATATCATGGGCCGAATCTAACGCCGTACTCTATGCTAATAGTGTATTAGGGGCACTAACAAATAGGGAGGGTGGTCTTTCAGCCCTTCTAGCTGCCTTAGTTGGCAGAACCCCCAATTATGGATTACATATTGATGAGAATAGAAAACCTAGCATCATAGTTAATATAGAGCCTAATATTGACCCTAATGAGCCATCAGTACTTGGTTCCCTAGGTTACAGCTTAGGTCAAATAATAGGTTATGGTGTACCTTACATTATCAACTTTAGGAGACCAAATAATTTAGAAATGGTAAAATATTTTTTAGCTGGTATAGGTGCTTCATCAGCTTTAGGTCTTATCATCATTTCTCAAATTTCGCCTGATGAACGTAGACTAAGGAGGACTGATTTACGTAACCTTGAACGTATGGACCTAGATAAGAGAAATATAAAGAATGTATTTGAAACCTTTAATGATGTTCAATTAGAAGATTTTGACATAGTATACTTTGGATGCCCTCATTTATCATTAAATGAAGTGTTACATATTTTAGAGCACGTAAAGAATGTTAGATTACCTAAGGGTAAAAGAATGTGGTTGACTACTTCACGAAAAGTGGTGTCTGAGATAATGGCGCTAGGTTATAATATTGATGACTTATGGAGTAGAGGTATTTTACTTCTAAGCGATATGTGCCCTGTTGTTGCACCGCTCAGAATCATTAAAGTTAATAGTGTAATAACAGATTCTGTTAAAGCAGCTCATTATTTAAGAAAGCTACATGGAATTAAGGTTACTTTAATGGAAAGACGGAGGATATTAAAATTAATGAACGAAATATATTCAAGGTGTTGATGATGGGGCATTTAACATTCAAATGTAGACCTATAGTTGAAGGATATGCTGAAGGTGAGGCTTTAGTCTTTAACCAACCAATATCGTTTCTCGGTGATGTAGACCCAGTAACAGGTGTAATAAAAGCTGATAAAGAAGTCAAGAAAGTTAAAGATAGAATACTCATTTTTCCTCATGGGAAAGGTAGTACTGTAGGATCTTATGTGATTTACGGGTTGAAAAGGTACAATAATAAACCTAAAGCAATAATTAATTTGATAGCTGATCCAGTTTTAGTCATAGGATGCGTATTAGCTGATATCCCACTTGTTGATAAGGTCTCAAGAGAATTCTTTGAGTATGTATCTACAGGAGACTATGTTATTGTTGATGCCAATCAAGGCATAATATCACTATGCAAAAGGAAGAGCATCCGATAACCATCCTTAAACCTTTACTTAAGCCTAGTATACCTCTTTATACGCTCTATTCTCTCCAATGCTTCAAGCCATTTTATTAAACTATCTACGACTTCTATCTCCCTTTCCCAAGGCATTCCCTCTCTTAATATTTCATTTAGTGTATCCAATTTCGACATTATTGTCCTTTCTAATCTCTCTATCGTTGTATGAATTAACGCCTCTGCTTCCTCTCGTGAATTTGAAACTATATAGTACCTTGTTCCACAGGAGGGACATACAATCTCGCCTGTTCTTAGCTTAAATAAAGGCACTTTACATTGAGGGCACACTTGTGATAGCATTGTTGCTCCAGACTTAAGCAAGTCAGCCATACGCTTGATATCAGGTTTTTTTGACATGTTTTATTCAACTCCTGTTAGCAAGTTTTATTTTTCAGTATAACCTATACTACTCACACACTAAAAAGTAACATAAAGTCTTTGGTCGAGGCATAGGGTGAGAGAATGGCTGGAATAGGAGTATATGACAATGAGGCTAAGATACGTCAAGCCCTAATGGTACTTCAGAGAATACTAAGTGACACACATGTACCAAGAAACATTAGAAGAGTGTGCGCTGAAGCAATAAGATATCTACAGGATATAAATCTAAGTCCAGGTGTTAGAGCAGCCAATGCTATAGGAGTATTAGATACTATAATGCAAGATCCTAATATGCCAACATATACAAGAACAGAAATACTAAGGGTAGTTGCATTACTTGAGACCGTCAGAGACTAGAATTCAGTGTATTTAGCCTAAATGAAACAGAGATTATTAATTAAGGTACTGTATCCTCCCGTCTCTTTCTTTTCATTAACAGGTGAAGATATTAATGAATGAAAGGGACATAAACATTAGGGTCAGAGGAATATATGCTACAGCATTAACTAAGCTCCTCTTAGACCATGGCTTTTCAGTAGTTCAAGCATCTGACAAGATAAAACATAGATTTAGTGGAACCACTTTCACTGATAAGCCAGCGAATGTCACAATAAAAGATACTGAGAATAAGCTTGGTTTCGTTATCATAGGAGATCCTGAAGCCGTGGAAAAAGTATATAGCTGTATATGTGAGTTTACAAGTAACTCCATTGTGTTTAAATCAGTAGTCCCATTACATGCTATCATCAAAGGGCGTGTGATAGAGAAACCACGTGAAAGGGTATACTTAGTGGACTTAGGTAATGTGAAAGGTGAACTCTACACAACTCAGCCATTAAATATGAATGATGAAGTAATAGTTGATGTCAAGAAAACACAGCTTAGACCCCCAGAGAAGGTCATTTTATCATTCAATTATAACATCTATGGACCTAACGTAGTACTTATATACAATTTACCAAAGATCATTATAAGTAAGCATATTAGAGATCCCGAGATAAGAAAGGAACTATTAGCATTAGCATCACTCTATAGAATGAAGAATAGTAAATGGGGTATTAAGTGGAGAAGTTCGGCAAGATTCACCCCCTTAAGTGAATTAATGAAAGAACTCCAGACTCTCTATAAGAGAGCTGAAGAGGTTTTATCTAAAGCTAAAGAGAAACCGGCATATGAGATTATAGAGCCAGGCCAAGCAGTAATTGAGATACTATTGAGTAGGATTGATAAAGAAAAACTTGATGCTATAAGGCAGAATGTTATTCCAACAGTAATAGGACACCATTCATTAAAGTCCTTTGGTAAGAAGTCCTCAACCGTTATTGATGTCATAGAGTATGTCATAGAGCGGGTAGGCGCTAAGTCCAAGGAGATTTCAAAAGGATTATTAGAATACATAATCGATCATTTGAGAGAATTAAAAGAAGTTAAGATATACCATGTAAGAGCATATGATGGTAAGGTGTTTAAACTTACACCAGGTAGAATAGTATCCGTTAAAGAGGACGATACTTTAGGAAAAGTTATAGTATTAAAGAGGAGAATAAGAGGTAAGGGCATATATAATGGGCTAGGTGTACCTAAAGAGCCAGGAGACCATGATGAAATGGTTGTTCCACTTGATAAATGGATTATTATACATAACTACTATTCTAGAAGGAGCGAATTGAAAGGTAGATATATCAACATTAATACTCCTGTAGAGTTATCATTAAGCAGCATCCGATATATTGATTTATCATTGGACATAATCGTTGATTCCAATAATAATGTTAGGATGGTTGATGTTGAAGAGTTTAAGAGAATGGTTAAAATGAACATTATAGGAGATAAGGTAATTAATATCTTAGAGGAGCAGTTGAAGGCAATATTAGGTAGAGAAATAAGTCTCCACAATATAGTAACTGAGTCAGATGCGGGGGTGCCCGAGCCAGGTCAAAGGGGGCGGGCTCAGGACCTAAAATAAAGGTGGGAGCCCCGCTGGCGTAGGCCTGCGTGGGTTCAAATCCCACCCCCCGCACCAACATCTTAGGCTTAGGCATACACATAGGCTGATTACTTATTGAACTTTCTGAAGCACATACATTTGTTAGGAGTATTATAAAAAGAATATTAATATTAAGCGGTCGCTCTTAGCTTCATTAGTTGGGATAATGGAGGAACTTGGTGAGCTTTCCTCATTACTCCTTGTCAGAGAGGGGTTCAAATATGGGTCTTTTAATGATTCCAAAATTGAATATGTGTTAGCAGAAGTTCTATTTGAAGTATTCAAACTTGCTGAAGACTGTAATGTTGATTTAGAAAGGGTGTTTATCAAGGCTTTAGAAAAGTGGAGAACAGAAAAACCTAGATGGATATAATTAGCTTATGCAAATGGTATCATCCTAGAAGTGTATATAATAATGGTTATTTTGGCGCCGGGGGCGGGATTTGAACCCGCGCACCCCTCTTCGGGGTAGTGGGTCTCTCTTCATTTAAGCCGGAAAGGTCTCGAGCCCACCGCCTTAGACCACTCGGCCACCCCGGCCCACATGGTACTTATATTTTGTGGATCGTTTTATCTCTTCTTGCACTGTATGATTTTAAAGTATGCTCTTGCTATGACTGATGCTATAGTTTTTGCCTCTCTTAATGGCTCTGGTATGCCACCTGTTACTTGGGTTTTACGTATTATTTCTAATGCTTGGTTAGGCTCCATTCCTAGAACTCTTATGTAAAGTCTTCCTGGATCAGCCAATTCTATGAGTTCAGAGGCAGTGTTAGAGAACTTCTCTATAATATGGTATCTTTTTTCCCAGTCAGGAAAGTGCCTCATTAAGGCTCTTTTTACTCGTTCATTGTTAGGTTTCTCCTTACATACTACAATCACTGGTATCTGATGTTTTTCATGAATTGCAATGGGATCGATGATGTTAAAGCCTGCAAAAGTTATTCCTCCGAGCATAACTATAGGCTTTTGCTCCTCCTTTTTCATTATTTCCTTTAATATTTTAATTGCATTATCTGTAGCGTCTAATCCATCTATTTTCACTAGGGTCATCCTAAAGTAAGCGGGTCTCCAGTTTTTAAATATTGAAGCAACTAACAATGTCTTATAAATTGAGTTATATCCCTTAGTTTCAGGTGGGAAGTAGCCATCTTCAAATGCTACTAGCAAGGCATTATTTAAGGAAGTGTATTTCTCCAATTCTTTAGGGCCTCTACAAGTATCTTTCTATCAATGTTGATTTTTATTATTCTTGTACGTCCATGTCTACCTCTACTTATTATCTCAGTAGCTATTAATCCTAGTGTATCTAACTGGCTAATTATGTCGCTTATTCTTCTTTGAGTAAGACAGCCTACACTAATAATTCGACATAAGTTTGCATAAACACTGTATAAGTGACCTGTTGTTATGGGTTTTACATTCTTTTTCTCAAGCAGGAGTATTGCATGTAAAACTATTTTAGCCTGTAATGGAAGGGATTTCACGATTTCCAGTGTAGTATTCCTTTCAATCTCATTGTAAGCTTTTCTTACATGATCGCATGTTACTTTTTCTGAGTTTTCTCTCTCAGCTATTTCACCTGCCACCCTTAATAGATCTAAAGCTCTCCTAGCATCACCATGTTCCTTAGCAGCGAGTGCGGCACAAAGTGGTATTACGTCCTCCTCTAATGCCTCCTCATTAAATGCCTCTTTAGCTCTACAGGTCAATATATCTTTTAGTTCAAGTGCATTATATGGTGGGAATACTATTTCCTCTTCACCTAAACTACTTCTAACCCTAGGGTCAAGTATTTCAAGAAGCTTTACATCATTTGTTATACACACTAATGATACTTTAGCCTTAATATTCTCTTCATTAATACGTAGGAGTCTATATAGTATGTCATCACCTTTTCTTTTTACTAGGTAGTCTAGTTCGTCAAGAACTATTATGAATACTCCTTTTTGCTCAAATAACCCTCTGAGAATGCGTCTGTAAACCTCTGCTATTGAGAGTCCTGTGAATGGGACACGTATACCTATCGCTTCAGCTATGTCAGCTAGCACTCTATATGGGGTATCACTTTGTCTACAATTAACATAGGCGTATTTGACTGTAGCACCTACCTCTTTAGCCTTTAGAACAAGCCTTTTAAGTACATACTTTGTTACAGCGGTTTTTCCTGTACCGGTGAGTCCATATATGAAGACATTACCTGGTTTAGAGCCTTTAAGAGCGTGAGCTAAAATTCCACCCAATTGTTTAATTTGGTCTTCTCTATGGGGTAAAACTTCTGGTATATAGTCTGGGGAGAGGGCGTCACGATTCTTAAAGATATTTGACCTAAGTACACTTAAAAATACACTATCAATGCTCTCCATAATGCACCACGTAAGCGTAAAATCTAAAGGTAAGAGTGTTACTAGAGAGACTATATATACCATTATTGTTTAAGTGTATCCCTAAACCACCGATTAAACAAACCTCTATAAGCCACCTAGAACACACTAGTAAAGCCTCTACATCATAACATAAACAGTGACTTGACAGTGTATAATACGGGCTAATAATGGTGTTTTATCAAATGTTTTGTTTAAAAAATTTAAAAATAAGAGTATCAGACAGATATCCAGAGGGCCCGTCGCCTAGCCAGGATAGGGCGCCGGCCTTCTATATCAGGGGTATGAAGAAAGCCGGTGGTCCGGGGTTCGAATCCCCGCGGGCCCGCCATTAATACTATATACATTATTCTCGTAGCTTTAAAATAGCTTTAAAGATAGTAATTTATTTCAGTTCAACTACTTAATTAATAATTGGTGTCCTCTAAGAGTTTAATCACTGGTGCCAATACGTAATGGCGATTAGAGTTGAGGAGGTATCTGATAGGGATCTTTGGTATGAGATTGTTTTCAGGGCTCACTCTATAAGCTCACCAAGTGTTTTGTTTAATAGTAGCCATACTCGTATATGCATATTTGATAATAACCATACTGCTTTAGCTTATCAGTTTACTCGGCGTCTCTATAAGCTCTTGGGATGTAAGGTTAAAATTGCATTGTCATATGGCTTACATGGGATTGGTGCACTCTTAACTCTAAAAAAGCCCAACCACAAGTACTTTCTTGTCCTTTTAGATTACTTAAAGAAGCATGAATTTGATGTTTTCATACGATATCACCTCTAGAGTTGTTGGACGCCACTATAAAGAATGCTTTAGAGAATAGCTCTAAATGCATTGTACAATACACTTTTCTTGCTAATTTAAAAAGAGGGTTTAAGTATTACTTTACTAAAGCTATGAATAAGAAGGCTAGAAATTTAGTTAGAAAGTTTAGAAAGCATGGTGTAGTAAGAATAATTGATCCTATTACCTATGGTAAGGAGATTGTTGAGATTAATAGGAGTTTTATTTTGAAGCAGGGTAAACTAGTTTTTAAACATTACATTGATCCTTTAACTCACTACTTAGCAACTAAAAGACGGATAGAAGAATATGGTAATTACTTTATAGTTTATGGTGCGTTCATAAATAATAGGTTGGTAGGATACGCCTACATATTATGGTATAACAATGTTGCCTTAATTGAAAGGTTTATGTCTCATAAAGGGTATATGAAGTATGCGGTCTCTAACGGTCTTTTAGCTTCTATCCTAGAAGACCTCTCAAATAAAGGTATAAAATATGTTTATTATGGTTACTGATATCATCCGGCTTATTCTGGATTGAATCACTTTCTTTTCCAGAACGGATTTAAATTAATACCATGCTACTCATACTACATACCGTTATCTAATAAGGGGATATGGTTCCTTAGACTTCACTTAAACTTAGAGAAATTAAGAAACACTCCAATACACGGCTTTATGAGGGGATTTTTATCTCAAACTCTACGCAAAGTATTCCCAAGATATTAGAGTATTTAAGGAAGAATATCAGAAGTTACCAAGTATACTATTTAGCTACAAATATTAGGAAAATACTATCTACCATAAGGAAACTTATAGATGTAGGGAGCGGTCCAGGCCCAGTAATGTTTATCCTTAGGATAGGAGTAAAAGATGTAAACTTTAACTTTTATAGTGTTGGTGTGGATATTGACTATTCCTCCCTCATTATAGCTAAAAGAGTATATGATGATGTGATCCATGCCTCAGCAACACATTTACCCTTCAGACCTAAATCATTCGATATAAGCCTAGAAATAGGATTAATATATCTGCTTCCAACACTAAGGCATAAAGTCCAGACTTTAAGAGAAATGAGTAGAATAAGTAATTTCATATTATTAATTGAAGGTAACAATTCAGACTTCAGAAAACTATTAAAAACTATAATGCTAAAGCGTGAGATAAGAAAACCCACTATTGAGGAAATTAAGACCTGGCTTCAATATATGAATAAAAGAAAATATAAACTTACATATTTTGATATAGCATTACATCAAAAGCTTCTCAAGAACAGAAGGATAATAGATATTATAGAGGTCTTTATTACTAGAATACCCATGCTCAGGAGAATTCTAGGCACATTCATTATAGTATTCATAACTACCTAATGATAATATGCCAGCTACTATATTAAGCTTCAACACCTCTAACAATAAAACTTTAAATTCTCTCCAGTTTAACTCTCTTATGGCTGTGGTGGGTGGGCCGGTAGCTCAGCCTGGAAGAGCGCTCGGTTTGCACCCGAGAATGTGACGAATTCTGATATAACTTCTGATGGTGATGAGTTATATAACTCCAGTTATATGAATTTTCTGGAGCGGTTTTGCAGTCCATATAACTCTTTGAGTGTTCCTTTGAGCGATGATCTTTTGGAGCGGTTTAGGCTATGGTATTCTAGGAGGGTTCTTGGGAGGAATACTGTCAGGTACACTGTTAAGTATGTTAGGGAGTTCGGCTGGCTGCTCAATAGCGATAAAATGACCTTCCTGAACACCCTTGCCGATGACAGTCGTAGACCCTACATCCTCGATGCACTCAGCAACTACTGTAAATTCCTAGACAACCTATTCAACACAAACGTCTTCTCAGAGAAACTAAAATTCCTCAAGAAAGGCCTTAAAAGAAGTAAAGGCAAAGGCACCCTAGAGAGGTTCACAGGGTTAGCTCCAAGACTAAATGACCTAGAGTTATTCTATAATGCATTATGCGAGTATGATTATGATGCAGCAGTGGATCTTTTCAGAACCGCCTTATTCTCTGGCTGCAGGCCTCCAGGAGAGGCAAGGCTAATAGTCAGGAGGATCCACGAAAACAAATACTTCATAGTAAACAATACTGCGGTAATACAGGTATGGAAGTACACCAGGGTGAAGAACCTCTACATAAGCCTAATACCAGTAGAGCTCCTTAATATATTAAAGCGGAGGAAGGGCCTGGGAAAGAAATACGAAGTACAGAAGGCATGGAATTATGCCCGTGAGAAGACGGGGCTGAGAAGTCTAAGACCGTATGATTTACGGGACTTCTACGCTACATGGATGAGAGCCCACGGAATACCAAGGGAGGATGTGGAGTTACTCCAGGGAAGACTACCATTAAAGAAGGTCCTCGAAGAACACTACCTAGACCTCAAAACACCAGACTCACCATACCTTAAGTCACTATCCATGAAGTACAGGGCCGCAATGGAAACACTAATACCGAAATTCCTAAGGTGACCTAGTATGCAACGACGTTACGAAAAGTACATCATAATATCCATATGGATTCCTCGGGGCAGCGAGCTCCATAGATTCTTAGATGACTTGGTATTAAAGTATGGCTTACCCTATAATGACCGCTACAAGTACGGTAAAGCCCTGAAGCTACTCCTCATAGAGCTCATAGAGAACATTAAGTACGGTATACTCCTAGGTGGCAGCTATGAGGCCGCTTTACCAGCAGGCGCTAGAGCTTAGCGAGTACGGCTTTTCACCATCAGAAATAGCCCGCATCTTATACAACGACTCCAACAGGAAACTTGTAAACCGAGTTATCCGCCTACTCCACTATGCTAGATCCAAGCAACTAGAGGAATTATCAAATTGCAGAATGTATGAACTTAATAAATGTATGATCAAAGGTGAAGCTCCATATGTAGACCCAGAACTGGAGTTTCATGAGGCAACGCCAGAATACCACGCATTCCTCGGTACATGGGCTACTAAAAAGAAATATGTTAACATGAATGCAACAGGGTTCGAAAAATTCATTCACGACATGCTTCAGTTCCTAAAATTATTATACGATGAGGCAAGCCTAGGCATAATCGACAGAAACTATGTACTCCTCAGTACAGCAGCTAAGCTCTTCAGATCCAGGCTTAAACACCTATATGACAAGGTGAAAGACTTCAACATATACATTAAAAATGATTATATCCGAGTCGATATACCTCATTTCGCATATGCATTTATGGCTTTAAAGTTTGTAGCTTTAATTCTAAAATATAATATTGACAGGTTTTTAGAGAGACTACTCTATAAGTGGATTGACTACTTCAAGTATAAACGCCTAAAGGGCGTAAAGAGAAAACCCGAAGAAGCATTAAGACAGCTTCGCGAATGGTTTTACTAAAGCCGCATCTGACTATTCTCAATTCCTCATACCTGAATTCTAATTGCTCTTCTTTTTAGGTGTTAGGTAGAGCTGCTCTCAGAATTCTACCTAACACTTTAAAATAATAGAAGCATGAGTGATGCCTCTCATTTAAGGGAAATGGTGATGTGGCTACGTAATGGCAAAATAAACACCGTTACGGTGCTGCTACTACTAGCCATAATAGTGCTTGGCGTAGCATTACTACTGCCACGTAAGCATTTAAGCAGCGTTAACCCCTTCGGTAAGACCGAGACATCACCAACACCAACGGTGGCTGAGACTAAGATATCCCTTGAGAGACCCTTATTCGTGAAGATAAGGAACATCATAAATAGGGGGCAAGAAGTTTCGCCGTCAAGTATAGATGTCCTAGATGCGCAGGGCAATACTATAGATTCACTATCATATGATAGCGTACAACATGCATGGATAGGAACTGAGAAGTTCCCCAGCGGCACAACGGTTTACCTTAAAATGCACTTAAGTAACGGCATAATCCAAGTATTAAAGGTGTCAACACCATTCTATGATAAAGCTGTAGCTGAGATAGATAGACCAGAATACCATGAGTTTACAGTGTACATCCCAGCAGTACCTACAGTAGCAATTAAGGTTGAAGACTCATTAGGAAATGTTATTGCAGCTGGGTCAACAAAGAATGTTACAAGTGTCCAGGAAACCTTCAGGGTAAGATTAATCAATAGTGCTGAAGACACGGGTCTACCAAGATCATTCTACGACCCAGAGACAAGGAGACATTATACCAACATCATAGTAGTTAAGGTTTCAGGGGCGGCAGTCATACCAACATGGAACATCCTATACAGCACCGCTAGCGAAAAAGTGTACTACATGGCATTAAAGGATACAGCCCTCGACATGAAGAAGGATCCACTAGGAAACATCGTAGGAGGATCCTACGATACATCATTCACTGTTGACACATCTGGTATGGCCTCAGGGCAGACAGCCACAATAACAATTATAGTGTACTCACAGGCATGCATCGACTATGCAAGATCGGCTCTAACCATGAATGCGGATGCCGTAACACTCGCAAGCTTCACCTTCACCATACAAAAGCCTTAAAGCTAAATCAATAATCCTATTTCTCTCTTTTTTAAGGGATTATATTGAAGCTAAGGCATGTAGTTGCATTAATTTTCATATTAATGGGAGTTATGCTGCTAGGCTACTCATACAATGCTAAATTAGCCATAGCCAAGCCTATACCCGTAGCCATTGAGAAAGGACCTTACAAGGTCGTAGCGTTGGATCTTGAGGGTTCACCCTTAAGCATAAGCTCGATGAGCCTAGCCGAAGGAGAATATCCTGAACTATCGAAATTCGTACTCGAAATTAAGACCCAAGGATTCTTCATGGTATCCCATGACTCATTGCCCATTGGTAAAGGATACTTCGGTGTTAATGTGGATAGGCTGCTTAGAAGGGCCAAACTTACCGTAGGACCCACAAACATAACCTTCATACCTGAGGGTTCCAATGGTGGATACATTTACGCTATTGCTGTTAGGGACATGAACGGGGATTACACGATATTTTACTTTAGAATACAAATAAGAGATAATAAGGTGTTCCTTGTTAGCGTTCCCGATTTGACGTTGCCCTTCTCACCTAAGTTATCTGTTTACGAGCTTAGCTCACTATCAACTGAGGATATTAGGAGCGAGTATGAGGCCCAAGTTAAAACGTACGTGCTTATGCCCTCAATTGCAGGTTTCATCTGGATCTCTCTAGGATTCATATACGGGTTCATCGCTAGGAGGGTGTAACCATGAGCCTAGAAAGCATTATACTCCCTGGTAGCTATAGAGAATGCTCATGGAAAATAGATATTATAGCATTATTCCTAATAGTCGCATTCACTGGGCTATGGGGGATCCAGGCTCTATCCCTAAACGACATTTACATGCTAAGGGCCATTCTGATAGCAGGCGGCCTGGCCCTCTCAGGGATACTCTTATCGTTGCTTATAGGGATCCCATCAGTAACCATGAGCATAGACTATAACGGGGTAGCTTATGGTCTTGGAGGCTTTGCAGCTATAGCCCTAGTGAAGGTGGTTACGATAGGCTTTAAGCTATCGAGCCTACCCGTATTCTACGCTATGATGGCTGTCTTCGAGGAATTATTCTTCAGGTTCGCCCTCTACAGGCTGCTGCTTAAGGTTACGGACTGCAATGTTCCCCTAGCTGCTATATGTGATGCAGCATTATTCATGATATACCATTACATGGTCTACCCAGCCAGCGATATAGCAGTAAACATTTTCGTGTTTGCCAGTGGCATAATTCTCTGTATAATTTATACGTTATCAAGGAGTCTATCAGCGCCTCTAATAGCCCATATTCTCAACAATATCCTCTAATAATCGGGGGTTATATGAGCATACAAGTAGCAATACTAGCCAGCATAATGGTGGCAATACTGATTATAGGTAGGCTCTTCGCAGGCAGGTTTGCATTATTCATAGTTAGGGTTATGCTAGCCAGCTGGCTTACATCAATAGCCTATGCATTCATAAAGTACTCTTCAACATTGGGCTTTAACTGGAGGAACATCGAGCCTACAGAAGTATTCCTAATACTATTTATGATCAATACCGTAGCCTACGTTATTGCCAGCGCATTGGTTAAGGAAAGAACACCGCCTATACCGCAGTAGGTGATCGTCCATGAAGAAAATACAGACAATAATTATCATCCTGCTGGCTATAATACCATCCTTAATATATTATATTATCTACCTGATATACTGATATTAACTGGAGTACCTCCCGAGCAGGCTTACATAATATCATATTTTGTGCCAGTGGGCATTACGATAAGCATCTTACTTACCGTGGCGTTAGGAAAACTCTATGCCTACGTCAAGTATGCTGGTAGAAGATTCCTAACAATAATTATTAGAGAACTCGACAAAGGCTTAACAGCCATGCTCATACGCGTAGGCGATATAGAGTTAATTAAGGAGCCTGAAATAGATGCTGAAGGACTATACGCTTATAGAATCTATGTGGCAAACTATGACGGTAAGAAGAGGCCCTATCCCTTCATAGTCCTCTATACTCCGCTGCCTTTAGGTAAGGTTTTAGAGTTCCGCAACATGAAGATTGAGGTCTCAGAGTTCGGCGAAGTCCCAGTAGAGTACACTATAGTTTCATGTATCCCCATAGGTAAAAGAATCATACCAGTCTACACTAACATCAAGGAGCTCGTAAAGTCTCTCTCATGGAAGGATAAAATAAAGCTTAGACTGAAAGGCAGAATAGATAAAGAATTCAATGTTGAAGAACCACACCTACTAATAATTGACGCCGACCATATAGTTGATGAGGCAAAGAAGAGTCTTAAAGAGTACATTAAGAGTATTAAACTGGAGAGTATTAATAAGCAGTTCATCGAGGCAGGCGTAAAGATATACCCTGAAACCGTCTACACGCTTACGGCAATAGATAATGCGAAATGGAGGCATGAGGCACTCCTATGGAAGTCCATTAGCGAGGCGAAGGAGAAGGTCCTACAGTCCACTAGTCCACATAAAATTAAGGTATCAAAGGTTGAAGTTGAGGAGGAGCTATCACCAACGACTATTAAGGTTCTCAGGTATATTGCTTACTTTATGCTGGGATTAGCGTTCTTCATTATACTATGGCAGATCCTGGCATGGAAAGGCTATCTCCCACCATTATTTTAGCCTCTCATATTAGGGGTTAATATGGTCCAAGCAATCATTAGGCCTAGTGAGGAACTTAAGGCCTCAATAGAGACCATGATAACCGAGATAGATTACGCCTGGAGGCTCATAGTGTCAGGTGTGGTAAAGGCAGATGAATATACCGACTGGCTCCTAGGAACAGCCTTTGAATACTTAGCATTATATAAAATCTCAAAACAGCTAAACATAGATTTTAGAGAGTACACTAAGAGTAAAGGCTATGATCCAAGCGATGTAGTGAACGTAATATCTGCCGCATACATCCTAGCACACAAAATACTTGTTAAATCGAGAAATGCAGCTAGACTACTCTTCAGACTAGAAAGAGCCTACGAGAAAATGGGCAGCCTAGAAATAACATATCATATTCTACCTCAGTCCCAGGGTCCACTCAATATAGCCTTACCGCCACCGAACATTAAGAGGAAAGAACAATGAACTTAACCACATTAGAAGAGCTTGACATAAGCCCTCCATCTGATATACTCAAGAGAGTCAATGTAACACATTTCGAAACCAGCTTTACTAATAGATTCTATAATGCATTAACCGTTCCTATAGACGAGCTTGATAAAGTCTCCGAAGAGGATGACATATGGATTCAGGGAGCAACAGTTGTAGGATGGATGATGAGCGGTAAGACAACATTAAGTAAGACTCTTGCAGCAATACTCGAGGACTATTATAGCCCAAACTTTAACGTACAAGTAGTAATAGCTAATAATGTTCTCGATGCACTATTAAACATCGAGAGCGGCACCGAAGTGGCTGTACTAATAGTTGATGATGCACCGTTAGGTCACCCATCACGTACTAGGAAAGAAATGGACATCATTAATGCCCAAGCATATTTTGCTGCAAGGCATATATTCTATCGTAAGAGTAGGCGAGCAAAGTATGTATTATTATTCTTTTGTACACAGAGGTATAGGAGCCTTGACAAGAACTTTAGGTTAAACCCCATACTGATATTCAAGACCGCCTTCATCGATCCAGAAGAGAACTATGAAATAGCTAAGATGGTTGGAAGACTCTACCTTGCAGCATTAAAATACATTTACATGATGGTCTACGAGAAACATAAAAGAGAATACCTGTCATACTCTGTGGTCAAAATACCGTCTGGCAAGGAGGTTGTAGTAGCACCGCCACCAATGAACCCTAGCAGGATAACACGTGTCACACTGGGCTTAGAGCATATGATTAAGGCACAAACAGAGTCGCAAATAAAGTATGCAATTGAGCTGCTAATCGAGGGACTAGCTAAATCTAATGTATCATGGTATACCATTCAGACTTCATTACTGCCAAGTCTAAGAAGAATAGGCGTCAGAATCAACGATAGAAGGGCCTTCAAGGCCTATCAGAGGGGATGTATTTGCATAGACACATAGCCAACCATAACAAAAATAGTAATAATACATTGAAGAATAACAATAAAACATTGATGACAGCATTGAAAGAAGTGTGGAAAAATCTATTCTATAGGAAACATAAAGATAATAAATGCGAATCAAAATATAGGATTGCAGCTAAGAAGATTAAATGTCCTAGATGTAATGAGGAATTCTATCTAGGATTTGCTGAAGAGGTAAGAGACTATGTACGGCTTGAAAGGAGAATAATTTGTCCTAAATGTCAAGGAGTCATAACTCTGGACTTACCTGAGGCATGTTATCTTAACCGTGAAGAACCATTGAGTACTCCCTCTAGGAATGGGAGCCAATGTGGGAAGGAGAAAACTGGTAATAGAGGAAAGGCTAAAAAGAAGAGTAAACGCAGACATAAGAAGTCTACCAGGACCCGTAAGACCCGTAGTTAAGAAGCTTATAGGCTTATGCTTCATAACCTTGGGTATAGCCTGTATAATCCTGATACCCGTTCCTGATCCCTTAGACTTCATATTCCTAGGTCTAGGCCTATACTTCCTCTTACACTAGGGGACATAGTGGGCAGGGTAAGTAGGGTTAAAGGATTATTCCACAGGCCTAAACATAATTGGATAGCTAAATACATAACCCAAGAGGGTATTACAGTAGCGAAGGAAAATACAAGTAAACTTATCAAAGCTTTAGAGAGGGGCAAACTTGGTAAACTAAAGATAGGAAGGAAAAGAGCATTAGCGATAGCTAGAGCTCTTCGTGAAGAGGCTAATCGTCTTAAAGCACAGTTGAAAAGGAAGGATCTAAAGCCTGAGACCCGTGAGAAATTCAAGAGACTATATGAAATCTATGACTCAGCCTCTGATAGGGCATTCACTATCTATAGAGAGGAGTATAAGGAGTGAATACTCTACTTTCTTTTTCTCTCTTACACTAGGGGAACATGAAAATAGTACATGTACTACTCCTAATAGCAATAATACTATTAGCGTCAATGGTGGTCATCAGGTATTCTATGCCAGTATTTGCCGAAGTAGTAGATGAATTCAAAGATAAAATTCAGATACAAATACCGCAAGAAGGGGAACAAACTACTACAACCACAACTACCACTTGGCCAGTGACTACCGTTGGGCCCACGGTCACAATTCCAACTACTACAACTAGCCCGCCTAGGGAAATCGAGGTATCAGGACACATTATAACCCAGCTTCTCGATAGTAAAGGCAACGTTGTAATAGAAAAGAAGACTCCATTGGCGATCTACGGGAGCACCGAGGTTAAGAAGTTTAGAATTAAAGCTAAAATAAGCTGTGACCAAGCGGATCTGGTTAACGTTCAGGTATTAGGACTCTACATGAGTGAACACTTTAACAAAACATTCTATATGAGGCAGAAGAACTTCAAGCCAGGACGGGAAGTAATATTTGAAGGGGACATACCATACTACGAGGTCCTAGGAGTTAAAGAATACAAAACAGTCTTGAGATTTTCAATTCTCATAAGAGTCTACAAGGGAGTTAATACCAGTAATCCGTACGAGAATAGATACAGGGTAGTCTACAGCAGATATGTCTTTCCCGAATTCGAGCTAAAGGAGAAAGGTGTAGAAATAAGGCCGACACTAGTGGTTTACTGTAAAGGCGGTGGAGGTCTAGAAATAGAGGACATAGAATTAATTAAACTAGATAAAGAGAAGGCGGTAGTTAAGGTCAAGGTGAAACGCGTAGAGAATGAATGGGTAAAGGAGAATTACGTGTTCAAATCGGGCATATGGGTGCAGAGAAGAGGAGGGAATGCATGGATAGACAGTAATATCTATGGTTTCGGCAAGGAGCAATGGGTTGAAATACCCAGGGCGAAGAGCAGTAGCATCAAAGCAGACTATAATGAAGCTATGATCATGCCTAGAAACCCAGCAAAGATAATGATCAAGAAGAAAGCGGATCTAATATTCTTCGCAGTATTTGAGAAGAAAGATAACCCCAACTACGTCTACACAGCATTCATACGCTACCAGTTCGAAATCGCCATGAAAACTAAAGGAGGCTTATATTGGATAAAATAATACAAAGAAAAACACTACATCCATTTTTATTACTTTTCCTATTTAGACAGTGCTATCCCACTTGTTTTATTGTGAATTGGCAGTATGGGTCTCCTTTTGCTATACACTTTTCCTCTACTGATGTTACCCGTTTTCCCGTTATCTCCTCTACTATTCCTGCTAGTATACCCCTAAATACTTGGCTATTTGGCTCTTTCAGTTTATTCTTGAACGGTGTGCATTCGAATAGATCGTATGCTTCTACAACTACGTATATCGGGTTTAAATTGTAGTATGTTATTTTGAAGTCTCCAAAACCTACTGCCTTGAACATTTTAAGGCATATATCGAGTAGGCGTTCATCCCTTAATCCTGTCGCTCTCTTTAACCCTTTAACCATACCCTTAATACTACCATAACCAGCATAGTACATGAGGACTTTAGCACTAGAACCAAACTTACTGTATAGGTATTTTAGTACTTCACCTAAACCAGCAATGTGTATTAGGATTCCTCTAACACCCATAAACGTTATTGGGTACATTAGATCATTAATTATAAGGTTTGGGTGCTGAGGCTTAACCATCTCAACATCTAAGACTACATCTAACCCCCTAAGTTTACTAGTTACTTCATCTATAGGTGTTTTAACTTTACCGCACTCTATGAAGGATATCATTTTTGCCTTAGCTGAGTCTAATGGTGCATCAATTATTGATGATAATATGTTAATATTGTACTTAGCCATTAGTGTTGAGACTTTAGCTAGTGCACCAGGAATATTCTTCAAGATAAGCTTAAGTAAGAATACATTCAACCCCTTACTTCTCATAGCTATAGGTAGAGATGTATTCTCAGTCATCAGGGGAGATCACCTAAGGACTTCAATTAAAACATTTAGTGGTATTACACAGATAAATATTACTAAAACCTAAGAGAAATTTTAATTCTTTTTTTTTTTTGACCGATAAACCAGAATATTAAAAGTTTTGATAAATTTAGTTTATATATTAGAAATATTTAAGTATTCATAAAGTTTATTTTTAGAGTTTTCACCATTTCATAGGGGTCTCCTC
>Ga0190367_1000150_pt1 | contig 54500 bp, 56 predicted proteins | sample 4872181011_MG_FD_171838 | JGI IMG/M metagenome (GOLD analysis project Ga0190367, IMG submission 171838) | Hydrothermal vent microbial mat bacterial communities from Southern Trench, Guaymas Basin, Mexico - 4872-18-10-11_MG | ecosystem: Environmental > Aquatic > Marine > Hydrothermal vents >... | reverse complement strand
TGGCGGCTCGGAGAGGAAAACCTCTCCGAGCCGCCATGAGCGGGAGCCGAAACTCACCCTTCCCGATGAAGTACTCATCTAGAGCTGGAAATACCGCGATGAAGGTCAGCCCCCTGGGGCGCCCGTGCCTCAGTCCGTCCGCCGAAGGACGGACAGGACTGGGGAACCGGGCGAACCGGGTTAGGCCCGGAAGGGAGCGAAGGCTCGCCCCTACATACATTAATGAAGGTGCGAAGAACTTAAAAAGAACTTCATACACATAAATCATAGCCCCCGTAGTATAGCCCGGTCAAGTAAGGAGCAGGTGGTGGGAAGAATTAATGACGGCCCACCACCCGCTCCCTTGTTTGCGGGCCTCTCGAAACAAAAAGGAAAACGCGTTGGAGAAAGCCCGTGACCCGGGTTCAAATCCCGGCGGGGGCACTAGTCTTCTTACTTTTGAATCCTATAATCAATCACCTTCAGTCTTCATGGTATAGCAAGTCTCTCCGTTATGTTGATACGGAGAGGTGAATTTGTATTACCCATTATTTTGTTCTTCTTTTTGAAATTATTATCATAGCTATTCCTGCAATGCCTAGAAAGTAGCCAATGCCTGCAAGTGCAAGTAATGGTTCCGGCATTTCTATACTTTCACTTCCAGTAATCATTACGCCTGTTTTTGAAATATTTATTCTCTTACACACCCTATGTGCCGGGTCGGCTATAGCTGCAACTATCCAGATACCCTCAACTTTAGGTACCATAATTTCTACATAGCCATCACTATCAGTCTTGGTGATCATGAATGGTGTACACTCTGGTGGGCATAGTGTATATTCTTTACATTCTGGAGAATATATATTTACTGGAATGTTTTTAGCTGGTCCTGTGCCTGGAAAGTATACTTTAACTTTCAACCACACATACTCGGTTGTATTCAATATTTTTGCACGTATTGCATGAGCATGTACAGCGGGTGAGAGTACTATGAGAACTACAAGTGTGGTTATAGTAAAAATGGTGAGGATTTTTGAGAAAAATGAATTATTTAAGTACTTTGGTAATACTTTCTCCGTAAACACGTATAAAAATACTTGGTCTCACCTTTAAAATTTTACTAATAACTATGCCGGTAATCACGGTTTCTATGACTACTATAGGTCCATGCCATACTACGAGAGCTATTGCAGGTATTAAATAGGCAGGATCTGCAATAACTAGTGCAATTATCGTGAGCACTAGTGTCAACAATACAGTTAAAGCACCAAGACCACTACATAGTAAAGCTACTTGTTTGAGATTACTTAATCTTTTAATACATAGCTTAAAAATGAAATACGCAATAATGGCTGGTAAACCCATATCTATAGTATTCACTCCTAATGTCGAAATTCCACCATGACCGGCAAGTACTGCTTGTAGTAGTAATGCTATCATTATTCCAATATATGAGAATGGCCCTAACGTTATTCCAACAATACCGTTAAATAGTGGATGTACTGATGATGGTCCTATACTAAAATGTATGAATGAGGCTGTGAAGAAGATAATACTTACCAGACTAATTGTGGGTATATCTTCAAGTCTTATTCTTTTTATGCCTAGTATTAGGGCAATTATTAGGAAGGTAATTGCGTATCCTCCAGCACATTCCCATAATGGTAAAGCACCTTCAATGATGTGAACCATGAGTTTATTGTCACCTCTTACTTCTTGCTAATGCTACTCCAGCTATAATTATTGCTATAATGGCTAGAGCTATAGCTGCATATGCAAGTCCACTTAAAGTTCCAAGTTCAGGTGGAGCTGTAGGTGCTTTACTCAATTCTTCAATTCTGGTTTCAACGTTCTCAACTCTAGATTCTAAATTACTAACCCTACTCTCAACACTATCCACCTTATTACTAATATCTTCAATACTTGGTTTAGGTGGCCATGTTGTTACCTGTTTACTAACATATATAGTATATGATGCACGTACGACACCTCCACCCTCAACTTCACCAAGTTCAACACCAAGTAGCCAAATGCCTGGCTCATTAAGTACTGCATAGAATAGTCCATTACTATCTGTTAGTGTTGCTTTAGTTATATATGCATCTGGATACGTGTACTTTTCCTCAAGTTCTTCAAGTAATTGTGTAGGTTCTTTTGCATGATATTTCTCAATCTCAACTCTAATATTCTTTACAGGTTCGCCCTTTGAATATATGATGCCTGTAATTATGGCTGGCACTTCGAGACCGTATGGTCTTGTAAGCACTACAATCTCAGCATCTGAACCAATCACTCTATCCCAACCTTTTTCCTCGGTGCCGCAATGTATGACAGTCTTTGCATAATCAACCGTCACCTCTTCACCATGAATGGCCTTAACCGTTACTGCAACCACATAGTCGCCCTCCTCAACACAGCTGAAAGATACTTTATAATGGGTCTCGTTGTATCTTAAAACATCAACACTCACTACCTTACCCTCAGGACTATATGCCTTAGCATTGATTATAGATACTTCCTCGCTAGGCATGATAATGTGTTCGAAGGGGTGACCAAAAGCTACATATACGTTTACTGTATCTCCACGATCATACATGAACTTATCAGGTATCATTATAGTGAAGTGTGCATAACACTTAGAAGCTATCAGTATCATCATTATCGTCAAGACGATACTTACTATACTTACTCTTGAGTTCATGAGATAATTAATACTTTAGTAAGTATTTTAAGTATTACCGGTAATAGCATTAAGTCGTACAGTGCATTTTATTTAAACAAGAGCTCTTCCAGTAGTTCTAAAGCATCATTAATAGTTAATGGTAACTTTTCAATTCTTAACCCTCTATTTCTCAACTCCATGAATAGTTTAGTAACTGTTGGTACTCTTAACCCTGCTCTCTTTAACACATTTTCATTAGTCAGAATGTTATCTGGAGTACCTTCTGCAATTAATTCTCCACTACTTAGTACGTAGACGTAATTTGCTATTTCAGGTATTACGTCTATATCATGTGTTGTAAATATTACGGTTATACCATAGTCAATATTGAGTTTTTTAATTATCTTGACAATTTCATCTCTACTATCTGGATCAAGACCTAAGGTTGGCTCATCTATGATAAGTAATTTAGGTTTTAATACGAGTACTGAAGCCAGAGCAACTTTCTTCTTCTCACCGAAGCTTAAGGATAAGGTATTTCTACTTTCATAACCTGAAAGTCCAAGTATATCTAGCACTTCCTTAACTCTTCTCCTTATCTCATCTTCACTCATCTTTAAACTTCTTAAACTTAAGGATACTTCATCATAGATAGTCCATGTGAAGAGTTGATCATCAGGGTTTTGAAAAACAAAACCTACGTAGTTTCTAATTTTATCAAAGCTCTTCTTAACATCTAATCCATACAACTTAACTTTTCCGGCACCTCTTAAAATACCTACCATGTTTAAGAGTAGTGTTGTTTTTCCTGCACCGTTAGGGCCAATAATAGCTACACAGTCACCTTCCTTCACTTTCATGGTTATATTATTAAGTGCTTTAACACCATTCGGATAGGTGTAACTTAAATTTTCAATTTCAACTATGTAAGGCATGGTATGTAATGCATGAGATCTATGAAGATTAGTGATAAGATAGTGCATGTAATTACTGTGAGAGTTCCAACAATTCTAATATTGAAACTATACTCACAGGAATATCTAGTATAGTCAGGTAGTGATGCAGATATTCTTAACCTCATAGCATTTACAATTCTTTCACACTTCTCAAAACACCTAATCATTAAGTTTACAGTAAATTCCCCAAGAAGTTTTAATGTATGGATATTAAAGCCTAGTTTAGAGGTTCTTAACTTTAAAGATATGTACATTCTCCACGAAGTTTCTAGAAATTCCTGAACGTATCTAACGGCTAGGATTAATATCCATATGAAGATCTTAGGTATCTTTAGAAGCCTCAAAGCAACTAGAAGATCATGAGCACACGTAGTCTTTAACATTAGATACGTTAAACTCACGATAATGATAGCTTTTAACATTATAGTTAAGCCTAGGATAAGTCCGGAGATAGATATGTTAAGAATGTGAAGACTTATATGGTAATCTCCAGAATATGTTAAGCTTAAAGTTATGGTGAAGATTATCATGAATGTTAAAATACCTTCAAGAAACATATAGAATTGCCTATCAATTACCCTAAAGTACGTTAATGTCAAGATCACGACCGCTGTAATTAGTGCTAGAGTTACAGCATTCCATAATAGTAACGTTGATATTGTAATTATGGTTGAAAGTAATATCTTTATTCTTGGATCAGTATTGAAGATAACGTTATGTTTTTCTTCCTTAAATATTGTGCCTATTATCTTATTTTCGAATCTCATAGTGTCACTTATCTACGTAATAAGTATCTCATTACTAGATTTTAAAAGAATACGCATTATGAGGAATATACATACAGAAAGAATTGAACATCATATCGGAACATTCTTTAACAGATTTAGCATATGTATTGGTACAGTTACTCCAAGTAGTAGTAATGGTATCGATGTTAATGATGTGATCACCGTTATTGTTGAAATTCTAATAAAGGTCTCACTTGTAAGTTCTTTAGCGACTCTAATATAGTATGGAACGGATATAGCGGTGTTTACAATCAATGAGATTGCGAGCCAATATTGCCTAGTCATTACCGATAGTTGAAATAACCATAATTTAGCCCAAAAACCAAGTGTTGGTGGTATTCCAATTAATGAAAGTACTGATATGTATATTGAAAATTTGTAAAGATTATGACCAACTCTCTCCTTAATGGCTGTAAAGAGTGAGTATTTTGCTAATGCATTAGCAATTACTTGATAAATACTTGCACTTAATGCAAATCTTGTAAAATCCTCAAGACAAGTTAACGCGATACATGCATAACCCATCTGAGCAATTGTTGAGTATGCAAGTACTCTAGATACATCCTTAGACATTAGAGCACCGATATTTCCTAAAAACATAGATGCAATGGCTATAAAGCCTAGAAGAACTTTAAGTAAAGCCTGATCCAATAATTCAAGAAGAATTAACATCTTGATTAGGGCTATGATAGTTACTATTTTAGGTATTGAAGCGAGAATAGCAATTATTTGTGGTTCTGAACGATCATAAACATCAGGAATCCATGAGTGAAATGGTACAAATCCAAGTTCAAAACCAAAACCTGCAATTATGAAGATAAATCCAAGATATTTAATAAATGATGCAATAGATAGACACGTTCCTGTAATGAGTAGTGAGAAACCAATACTCGAAAATACGAAGTATTTAAGACCTGAATCAAGACTTAAAACATCACCTCTACAAGTAATTAAGAATCCTATAGGTAATGTCGAAATTACAAAGCCTACAATGATGTCGATAATGCTAGTTCCATAGAGAATGATCACTAAACCTACAACTGCCAAGATTATTAATATCGTGTCTAAGGGATTAAATACATTCTTGAAATATTTTCTTAAAGGTAGATAGCATATAATTAGGAAAATTATAAATAAGGTAATAGTGAGTACTGTAAGATTATATATTAAGAGTATTGAGGTGATAAGAAGAAACGTCAATACGACATAATCGCATAGATGGTATTTCCTAAAAATCCATAAAGTAAGTACTGCAGTTATAGTTAGGGCAAGAAGAGTACTTAAAATTAATGTTATGTAGTTCATAAAGATAACACCTACATGACCATTATCGCCAAAGTTATAAGTACAATCAATCCTAACGTAAGTATTACTATGTAGTTATTGACTATAGCTCTATGAACTTTATTCAACGTTACTGAAAACTTCTTTAAATAGAGCACGAGATCTGCGTGCAATATCTTATTCAAGTACTTCTCCAACTTTTCATTTAAATAACACATTTTAAAAATTAAAACATTTATCTTCATAACATTATTGAGCTTTTCCTCAACTTTCCATAGAATTTTTACGAAGTTTAAGATTACATTAGGTATGGTCTTATCGTAAATTACGGGTAATCCATATCTTAACTTAATGAAGTATGTGAGTTTATCATGAACTCTAACTAACCTATACTTATAGTTGATTAAATATACTAGTACAGCTATTAAAGTTACCAACACTAAGGTGTATTCAAACACTACTTCACATTTAAGTAATATTCCTGAAACGTACGGGATTATGGCTAGAGCTAGGCATGGAAGCTCCATAAGTAGATACTCCATTTTCAATTCAGTTATGACTCTTCCTTCAAAGTAGTTTCTAATGAAGTATGTAAGTATTCTAATCATGTATATTGCAGTTAAAGCACATAATATACTTATCATTATCTTAACCTCTATAGGGCTTACATGATACATCAACTCTTTAGCAATGTATCCAAGATTGAATGGTATTATGCCCAGAAGCGTTAGTGTTGATGCTATAAATATAGGATATGCAGTCCTGAATCTTAAAAGAACTTTAAATTCATCGATGAATCTTGAAGCAGAGTACTTAGCTAGATAGCCGCCACTTAAAAACAAGTTTGCCTTAGCTAATGCATGCGCTGTAAGTAGTAATATTAAGGCATTTAGCACTAATTCTTCAGGAAATTTTAAGTACATGCCTATGCAGGTAAACATTAATCCTAAGTATGATGCTGTTGATGATGCTAGAATAACTTTGAATTCTCTTGAAACTAAGGCATATACACTACTTAACATTGCTGTGAGTAAACCTAATGTGATTAGTACGTAATGTAGGGGTACTACATGATCAATGATGACTAGTAACTTAGATACTTTAAGTAACAAGTATATACCTGCATTAACAAGTGTAGCTGAATGTATAAGTGCAGATACAGGAAGAGGCCCCGTCATAGCTGTAAATAACCATTCAGTAAATGGGAATTGTGCAGAAATAGCCAAAGCTGAGATTATGAAGAGGAGGGAGGCAAGTATTGTTAGTATGTTAGATTTCACGCTTAACCAATCATTAATATTAAACGATCCTGTGTAGATGTACATTAATGAACATGCAAGAAGTAGCGTGATTACTCCTACCTCTGTTGTTAAGAGTGCTCTTAAACTTGCACGTGTTGGTGGCCATGCATACTTAATGCCTCTATATACATGCTCTTCACCAACCCACTTCTCCACTTCATCTCTATACCAATGACCAATAAGTGCGTAGCTACATATCTCAATGCCACACCAACCCATAATGAGAGATAAAGCATTACTAGAAAGTATAACTAGCAATATTGACGTATTGAATAGTCCTATGAAGAACCAAAACCAACCTCTTCTATAATCATACTTCATATATGATATGCTGAAGATCGATATTGCGAAAACTAGCCACACCGTTACGATAATGATTATCTTGAAAGTGTTGGTAATGGATAGTAGATATACTTGTTCATTCATTCCAAGTATGCACATTATGGTTAAGGTTGTAGCTGTTATGAAATTGCCAATACATGTAGCTAATCCATTCCTATAGCTTAAAGAATCTATAAATCCAAGAACTAGCGGTAATGATACAATTATGTATAGTAGACTCATATCATCATCACTAGTCTACTTATCTCTTCAAGTACATACGGGTACATGAGTACTATAGATATTAAGGCTAAGGTAAATGTTGGTATCTCCATAAGTAGAATATCAATTTTAGGTAATGAGGGATTAACCTTAATCTTAAACTCTCCAAAGAGTGTTCTCTTAACGGTCAGGAATGAATATGCTACTGAAAGCATTAAAAGCAGGATATACAGTATCGTGAAGAATATCACATAGCTTAGATCTAATTTAATGATAACATTAATCAAAGCTATAGTTAGGAAGAATTTCGAGATTAATCCAATATTGAAAACGCCACTTAAGGTTATAAACCCTATAAGTTCCGTTATAGAGAAGAATGGTATCTTCTCATAGAAGCCACCCATCAATTCTAGATTTCTGAGACCATGAAATCTAGTAATTAATTCACCAGCACACATGAAGAGTACTGACTTTGCTAATGCATGAGCTATGTATGTTAGTACTACAGCGATTATGCCCTTATGTACGGCTGATATGGCAATTACTAAGCACCCCATATGAGTAATGGTTGAGTAGGCAAGTAATCTCTTCAAATCTTTCTCAATAAGTGCAATACTTGCACCAAATATACCTGTAACGATACCGTAAGTTAATAATGCTGAGCTAATTTTCTCTAGATAATCATGATATGTTGGGAAAAGCACGTATATGATTATGTATGTCATTAAACCTACATGCACAGGGCTTAGAATAGCACTTACAGGTGAAGGTGCTTCAGCATGTGCATGAGGTAACCATAAATGAACTAGGAAAGTTCCCATCTTGATAAAGAGTCCTATAAGAATTAACCAGAATGGTGTTAATGAGAGTTGAGAAACTTTATTAATCATTTCAGGAATATTGTAAGTAAATTCTTGACCTAAGAGAATAATACCTACGAGAAATGTTAAAGAAGCAATTTGTGACCATATGAAGTACATTATGGCTACCCACAACCTATTACCATAACCGTAGAGCATTATGAGTATGAAGCTTGAAATTACACTAAGTTCTAGGAAAATAAACATCAATATAGTGTTTGCTGAATATACAATACCTAGAAGACCGGTAATATAGAGTAGGTACAACATGTAGTATGTTCCTAAATCTTTCAAATCTCTACCAAGTTCTTTAACTCTATGAGTAATATATGGCAGTGAGTATATAGCTACACATATGGATACTACTGTTATTGTTATAGCAAAAAGTGAGCCTATACCTGTAAGCCATAAGGTAATGTCACCAACAATGCCAGTTTTTAACACTATACTACTTTTCAAAACTTCTTTACTAATAATGACGTGTAGTGGAGGTATTAAGGTTAAGGTTAGTGAGAGAAGTGTAGGTACTATGGAGTACTTACTTCTAAGTAAGTAAGCAGTAAGTGATGATATGCATGGAATGATAATAACTATTAACCATAGGTACATACTATTTCTCCTCAAAACCAACTTCTACTGTTGTTCTTAATTTAATTCTATTTAGCCTATAGATGATAGCTATAATAAATATAGTCTCAGAAACAGCAACAAGTACTGTGATTATTAGTAATGCGTATGCCATAATCACGTATGTAGAAGCTATAAGTAGTATTGATAATAATGCTCCTGAGAAAACTAATTCAAGACCAATAAGTAATCTAACTAAATCTCTAGATCTAACAGTAATCAGAATACCTAGAGCTATAAGTATTAAGACTACTGGTATTACTAAGTTCATCAATCTACCTCACCTCTTCTACTTAACTGAATAGCAGCTAACATTGACAAGACTGTGATTGTTATTGTTAACATTATAGGAACCAGCCATCTATTCAACACCTCCTGATTCATCATCTTCATCGAGTAAGTAGTTAAGATCTTCAAAGTATACTGTGTATTGAAAGTATTGCTATGTAGTAATGAGACTACAATTAAACTCATTAATACAATGATCAGTATAGTACTTAAAATTCTATACTTATTGATGTAGGGACTTTCTCTTTCAAAAGTTGATGCAGCAACAAGGATTAATGAGATAACGGCAATAATGTACGCAAGAACGATAATTACGAAAGCTACACTTAATGCGTTGATGCTATAAAGCACACCTATAAGTGCTGCAAGTATCGTTAATAGAAAAGCAGCATAGACATTATCCTTAACTAAGTATATTCCAAATCCTAAAACTACTAGTAAGATCAACACTATAAGCGTCACGTCATCACCAAAGACTCACGCTAACTTAAGTTAACTGTTGAAAAAATTTTATCATAATTCTTATAAATGATATTAACTTCAAAATTGAACTTCATTATCATGAAGCTTTCTATCTATCAAATTCCGGTGGAAAATATCCAAAACTCATATATATGGCTGGTATGTCTGCTAATCTATTACCAATCATCGCTTCAACCATACCTCTAAGATTAAGTAGTGATGGTGTTATCATTCTCAATCTATATGGTCTTGAATCACCATTGCTTATTAGGTGGTAGAGAAGTAATCCTCTAGTAGCTTCTACTCTAGAAATTGCTTCACCTTTAGGTAACTTAATCATTAGGTACACAGTCATCAAGCCTTTAACATCAGTAACCCATTGTTTTTTCCACTCTTCAGGTACCAGATACTTTAATTCTTCATCAACGATATTACCTTCTGGTATATTCTTCACTAATTGTCGAATAATGTTAATGCTTTGCTTAATTTCTAAAAATCTTATTAAAGTTCTTGCGTATGAATCACCATCATTGAGTATAGGTACTTCAAAATCAACATATGGATATGCATCATATGGTACGTCTCTTCTAGTATCATAATTGATACCTGAAGCTCTAGCGTTAGGTCCTACAAGTCCAAGTTCTATAGCTCTTTCTTTTTCAAGAATTCCAACATTTCTTAACCTCACCATTACCGCAGGATTTTTTAAGAAAATGTCTTTAAATCTTTCAATTTTTCTCTCTAAATAGTTTAGAAAATTTAAAAGTTCAGTAAATGTTTCTCTTTTCCTAACATCTCTTCTAACTCCTCCTGGTATCATGTACGTTAAAGTCGTCCTAACACCTGTAATTCTTGTGAAGAATTCATTAAGTAGATCTCTAAGTCCAAAACCCCACATGTATCCTGTACTATGACCAAGAAAGATTGCTAGTATGGCGATATCATAGAGGTGTGTACCTATTCTTGAAAGTTCACAGACAATACTTCTTAAATACTTAGCTCTTTCAGGTACTTCGAGATTTAGAAGTTTTTCAATGCACATGACGTAGCCTAAACTCATATGTGCTGAATCCATTATAGAGGCCCTCTCAACAATAGGTATACAGCTTATGAATTCTCTAGATTCAACGACCTTCTCAATACCTCTATGTGCAAATCCTGGATCAGGAATTACATTAGTGATTACATCACCATCTAGGTGAATAAAGAGTCTCATATGTCCACTCCCAGGATGTTGAGGACCAATTATGAGTGTTAATATTTTTCTAGACTCTGAAATGACTTCCTCTTTCTCCAGAAAGAAGTGCTGAATATCTATTTCCTTACTTAGAACTTCTCTTTTCTCAATTACTATCTTATTCTCAATTTTCCTTTGAAGAAGCTCTACACCCCTAAGTATTGCTTCAGGTGTTGGTGGACATCCAGGTACATAAACATCTACAGGTAGCACTTTGTCTACAGGAACTACATTATAACTATCCCAGAAGACTCCACCTTTAAGTGTACAAGAGCCTAGAGCAATTACGTATTTAGGTTCAGGCATTTGATCATAAACCCACTTTATGAACTTTGCCATCTTTCGTGTAATAGCTCCTTCAACCACAAGTAAATTACACTGTCTAACTGAAGGCATAGGAAGAAGTCCAAATCTTTCAGCATCATATCCTGAACCAAATGCATGAGCATACTCAACACCACAGCATGCAGTAACTATGTGTACAGGCCATAGTGAGTACTTTATGGACCAAGACTCTACAGTTCTTCTAACTTTATCAATAATCATAACCATTCACGCAATTTAGTCGAGTACTTATAAGCAAGTATTACGGCTGGTATGAGTATTACTATAACCATAAGTACTAGTAATGTTAAGGTGATAATATTTTCAAGAACTGATAATACTATAATTATAGTTATTATAGCCTCAATAGCGGCAGTCATGTAGATGAAGCCGAAGTATTGCATGATAAGCTTCTTTTTAGGTAGGTCAAGTGGTGGGTTTCCAGCTTCGAATCTTTGAATCTTAACTCTACTAATGATTATTCTTCGAAGTATTTTAGATATGAGTATTAGAAGTAGACCTAAGAGTAATGGTATGAAGGTAAGGAGAAGTATTCCTAGAACTTCTCCATTCACATAATAATGCACATTCCTTTATTACTTTGTACTTTTTCACCTATTTATTCCTTTCCTAACGATTTTATCACAATTCTTCATAGAGAAAGTATCTTAAGCAATGTCTATCAATTGTATTGACTGTGTATGCTTAGAGAGTTTATTAATAATTTAAAAGCATTGAATACAGCACTTCAACAATTGTTAAAAATAGAGAGAATAACTATAAAGTATCCTGAAGAATATAAAGACCTCTCTAATTGCGAGTTTAGAGGTATTATCATTAATGATAGAGATAAGTGTGTCGGTTGTGGTCTCTGTGTTAAGATATGTCCATCAAGAGCTATAGATATGAGATTCACAATAGGTTCAAAAACGTATCCAGGAATTGATTATGCTAGATGTATCTTTTGTGGTCTCTGTATTGATGCTTGCCCAACCGGTGCCTTAAAATCGTTACCAATACACGACGTGGCAGTTTATAGATTAAGCGAACTATTAGCAAAACCTGAAGAACTTCTACAGATAAGTTATGTAGATAAGCTTGTAAGTACTGATAGAGAAGTCTACATGGTTAGGTATGTGTTTACATCTAGAGAAGTTAGAAAGATAAGAATTGGCAAGATAAGGTTAAAAGATTACATAAACTCTAAGAAAGAGTGACCAAAATACAGATATTATACCCAAGGTGAAGAGGAATTTCCATGAGAAAGTTAATGCTTGATCAACTCTTAATCTAGGGTAGATAGCTCGAAGTAGTACCAAAATGATCATCAGTATGAAAGTCTTCATTAAAGTCCAGAATATACAAGTTACATTATTCATGATTCCTGGACCCCACCAGCCGCCAAGATACGTCATAGCCGCTATTAGCGATAGTGAATATAGTTCAACATATACGCTACCCATAGAGAGAGCAAACAAGATGCTACCATACTCAGTGAAAGGTCCAAAGACAATTTCCGTCTCCGCTTCAGGTATTTCAAAAGGAAATCTTGAAGTTATCATCATGATAGATATTATGAAGACTATGAAGGATATGGGATTTAATATAATCCCTGGCAGAGTTCTCTGAAAATAAATTATGCTTAATGGTTCGCCTGTCTCATATATAATGATCATGGATAGTACGGCTAGCAATAGAGGCACCTCATAGGCAAGGGTCATTAGAGCCTCCCTAGCAGTACCTATGAAAGTGAACTTATCATTTGATGCCCAACCAGCAACTGAGATCACTATTGAAGATAGCATGGCTATAGCTATTGCAATTATAAGACCGTATTCACAATTAATTACGTAGATTTCTGGAGATACGGGAATGAAAGCTACAGGAAGTATCGCTATAGTGAACATAAGTATAGGAGCTAATGTAAATATTACTCTATCACTTTCACCATGAATAACCAGTTCACTAAATATAAGCTTAATAAAGTCAGCAACTGGCTGTAAAAAACCACCAATTCTCTTAGATACATATAACGGACCATACCTCATCTGTACTAAGGCAACGATTTTTCTCTCAATCCAGATGATAATGAGTGCTGCTAAGAATCCTGTCACTAGTCCGGGAACTAGGATGGCAGCTATTACATGATTATTAAGTAGCATCTTAATAATTTCATTAATCATTGTGATGCTATCTTTAAAATTCTTTAAAGATTTTCTTCCAAATTAATTAAGATAATTTGAAATCTTTTCTTAATGGATACTTATCTTTAAAATACTCAGGATCTAGTAGGAATCTTTTGCCCATGTTAGGATTTCCTTCAAACCAAATACCAAACATCTCATAACACTCACGTTCTAGGTAGTCAGCATTTGGATAAACATTGATGATACTGGAGACTTTAGGATTATCTCTGTCTATTATGATTCTAATATTGACTAGGTACTTCATAAGTTTAACATTACTGTAAGTAGCCACTGTATAGGTTATTATAAAATTCTTGGGTGGGTAATCTACTACAGTTATCGATACTACATGATCAAAACCCCATCTTTTAAGTATGTGCATAATCTTTATAATATCACTCTTATCCACTTCAATACATGGTTCAAGAGCGCCTATACAGTATATATTCTTAATTTTTAACTCCATACTTATGGCATTAATAATTCTCTCTAATTCCTCACTTATACAGAACTTTTCTTCAAGCACCTTTATTATCGAGATTTAGTTGTCTTAAATATTTTTAAAGTATTTTTTAATGAACTTCATCAATATTAATACTGATGAATACTTAAAATGCTCAATGCTTGCTCAATCATGTGAGTAAAATAACTGTAACTATTCAACCTTACAGCATTAAGGTATGTGTAGATAGTGATAAGACTATTTTTGAAATTCTTCAAGAAGTTGGTATTAGTATTAAAAGTGTATGTGGTGGTTATGGTAATTGTGGTAAGTGTAAAGTAGTAATTACTAATGGTGAATATATCTATGATGAGATAGTTAGAGAATTCTTAACCAACGAAGAGTTGAAAAGAGGATATACACTGGCATGTGTTACTAAGTGCTTAACTGATTGTGAGATATACATACCTTCAGAGTCAAGATTAGGTATTCAGAAAATTCTTCAAGATGCAGTAATACCTGAGATTGAATTAAACCCTATTGTAAGTTGCATTAACGGTGAAATAATCGATAAAATTACGGGAAAGGTAATTGATCATTTAGATTCAAGTCAAGTCTATGGTCTTGCAATAGATGTGGGAACTACGAAAGTAGTCACATACCTAGTAGATCTAAATACAGGTAGAATTGTCAATAAATTATCAGACTACAATAGACAAGTTGTTCTAGGTGAAGATTTAATGTCTAGAATTGAACATGCTAGAAGAGACGTTAAGGGAACGGAGAAACTTCAAAAATTGGTAATTGAAACCATAAATTCACTAGTAAATGAACATTTAGAGAAGATCAAGATAAGTTCAAGACAGATAGTCTATGCATGTATTGCAAGTAATACCGTAATGACATATTTATTACTTGGTAAAAATCCAACACCATTAGCTTCTCCCAATATTGAGATTGAGAGAGATAGCATCATAATAAAAGCTAATGAACTTGGAATTAACATCAACAATAATGCGCATGTATATGTAACCCCCTGTGTTAGTAGATTTCTTGGTGGTGATGTTTTGTGTGATATCTTGATCTCAAATATGTGGAGAGATGATAAGTTATCACTACTTATAGATATTGGAACAAATACTCATGTAGTTCTTGGATGCAGTGAATGGTTCATAGCATGCACAGGACCTGGAGGTACAGCCTTTGAAGGTTGGAGTGTAAGATTTGGTATGAGAGCTATTGAAGGTGCCATTGATAGTTTGAAAATTGATAAGAATACGTACAAGGCTAAATATACAGTAATTGGTAACTCAAAACCTAAAGGATTATGTGGTTCTGGTCTCATTGATCTACTTGCAGAACTATATATTCATGGAATTGTTGATTTTAGGGGTAAATTTAGTGAAGAGATGATTGGAAAAGTTACATATTTGAGAAAGAGAGATCACGATTATGAGTACATAGTTGTACCTAGGGATGAAACTGAACTTGACATCGATATAACTATTAATCAGAAGGATATCAATAATCTTCTAGATAGTAAAGCATCAGTGTGTGCATCCATAACTACACTGTTAAAAAAGATGAGAATAAGTATCAACGATATTGAAAGAGTATACATATGCGGTGCTTTTGCTAATTACATAAATTTAAATAATGCTATTAAGATTGGCCTTTTTCCTGAATTTCCTAATGCAGAATTCACATTACTCGGTAATGGCTCTATAGCAGGAACATACACCATACTGGTACATTATAAGTATAGAGATGTTGTTGAGAAAATAGCTAGAGAAATGACATACATAGAGCTTGTTCAGGATCAAGACTTTGTAGAGGAGTATGAGGCAGCATTAAGTATACCTGGGAGAAGAGAGTACTTTCCAACAATGATGAGTTATTAATTACTAGAGCTCTAAGATTCTCTTGACAATTCTTTTCGCAGCGACTACTGCTGGACTTTCTGTTGGTAGTTCAAGTAGCGATTTTCCTTCAAGATTGTATTTCTGAATATTTTCATCATAAGGAACAACTCCACCATAACTTACATTCAATTCCTCACAGAATTTTCTGATCATTTCCTCATCTTTAAATAAGTTACCAACAATGTATATCTTTTTAATTGCTACATCCTCTGAAGATCTAACCATTTCTATAAGCTTTCTAGCAGTACTGAACCCCATCTTTGAGGGATCTACAGTGATTACTAAGTAATCAACATTTGCATCAACTCTACGACTTAAATGTTCAAGACCAGCTTCCATGTCCATGAGTACAATGTCGTAATTTTTAGCTAATGAGTCAAGTATTTTTCTAAGTACTGCATTCACGTAACAATAGCATCCTTTACCTTCAGTTCTACCCATAACGAGTAAATCAAATTTTTCAGCCTCTATGAGGGTTTCCTGTACAAGTAATTCAAGCATTTCAGGTTTTGAGAAGAGTGTCTCTTTCTCTAATCTCTTCTTAAACTCATTAACAACATCACCTACAGTTCTTTCAATTTTTACTCCAAGCACGTCGGGCATGTTTATTGCTGGATCAGCATCAACGACAAGTATGGTATTGTTAGTATTTTCAATTAGATATTTTAGAAATAATGCTGTAAGTGTAGTTTTACCAGAACCGCCTTTACCACTGATAGAGATGGAGATAGGCATGTTCTACATTAATTAGCAACTACTTCAGTAATATATTTTTCTGAGATGAGTAAGTTTCATTCACGTAATTATGAGCTACCTTTTCCCACAATTTCTTGCCATCTCGTCTTTATGAATGTTCCTATCTCTGATGAGTCTTGCGGGCCTGCTACCACTTTCCAACCCGTTGCATCTTCAATCTCACCTGCAATTCTCGATGCTTTTCCTGGAATTATTAGAGTTCTGTGCTTTACCATACCCTCGATTCCGCTCTCTCTTATGACCTTAGCTACAGCTTCACCTGTAAATTTACCTGCAGCTACTGAAACGTCAACAGCATAACCTTCAGTATCGATGATTAGTAGATAAGCATCAATTTTGCTTTTCTCAATGTCTGAAGAGACTAGAGAGTATGTGAGTACAAAGTTTGTAGTTACAAGTACTGGCGCATATTCATCAGGTTTACCAACAATTCTAAGACCGGGTTTGACACTTGATGGTTTTCTAGGATCGCTATAGTAATTAAATCTTTGAATAACTAGTGGTAGATAAGTTACTGCTTCAGTACTATGCATGATTAGTAAATCTGCAAATCTAATCATTAACATAGATGCGATCATACTTTCCCAAAAGACAAGCATATCTTTTTCTATACCACTTAACCATATACTTATTGGTGTTCCTATTAATGGATATCCATAATCCTCATTCTCCTCCTCACAAGCTTTCCATCTAGTTAAGGTGAAGATTGTTAATGTATATCCTAAATTCTCAGGTATTGTTCCTGGATCTAGACAAAGATCTGAAACTCCATATTTCTTAAAGGTCTTAACAAGTGAGATTAGATCATTAATTTTTCCTAGAGAACTAATTGTTACAGGAACCTTAAACCTTCTTACTAGTTCTAGAACTTTTATCCAATTCTTCGTAGTTGCGGTATATATTAACGGTCTCTCTTTATCGAGTACTTCAAGACCTGCATGAATTACTTCAGGATCTGTACTGCAAATAATTATGGGTTTTTTAGAGTATTCGTTCACAATCTTCAAGGTGCTTTTAAATCTTTCAGGATCATTTGTTACAGATCTTACAGCTATTAGGTCTAGTTTTAATTCATAACCGACATACTCATATTTAAAGTTGTTTATGAATTCTACTTTCTCAATAATTTTGTCTTTATCAAGATCATCACTAACATCTATAGCTATAGCTGTTGGATTTTTAAGCATAAGTTCATGTCTATGAACTACATGTTTACCGCCAATAACTACTTTTCTATCACCTACACCTATCTCAATCTCCTTGACTGGTGGTTTTAGTAATTTTGAAAGTTTCTCATAGTTCTCTCTAAAACTTGGATCCTCAATCAATGGTTTACATTTCTCGAGATTTGTCTGTAGTGAAAGAAGCTTTATTGCAAATGCCATACATGAATCTTCACCACAGAGTCTACATCCACTTTTCCTAGGTAATAGTTTGTAAATCTCTAGTGGACTTAACTTAGTTATTTTAACCATAACTATCACCTTAAAGTTTCTTACTTACCCATTCAGCAATTTCAATTTCTCTCTTTATTTCAAAGATCTGATTAATGATTGTCTTAAGTATCTTTAAGGTTAAGGGATGCAGTATCATTAAGTAATCAGCACCTGCAATTAAGCTTGAAATTCCTGTAAGTATTTCCCATAAAGGTCCTCTAACTTCTCTTAAGCCCCAATATTCGGGCATTTTCATCCATGCTTCTCTGGCAGTCCATGAATTAGATATTGCTGAAACTAGAGGATGTTGAAGTTCTTCATCACCTTTTAAAGCTGCTAATCTTGCTCTTTCAGTTGCTGTAAATGCATACTCCCAACCATAACCAATGCCTGCAGTGTTCATGTCTAATAATATGTCTTCCTTATCTAGCCATTGTCTTAATTTTCTCACAAGCTGTCTAGCTTTGTCAAGATCCATAGGTACGAAAGCGACCACTACATGGCCATGCTTTTTAATTAACGGTGCTATCTCTTCAAGTTTCATGTCAAGATTTACACTATTGATTATTACTCTCTCACCGCTAGTGATTTCAGTGATTACTTTAAAGACTTCAACATCCTTCTTGGGATGGCCAGAACCACCAATGCAGAGTGGCGTGTTTATTCTTTGGAGAATCTCTTCAACAACTTTTGCAGCTTCTCTGGGTGTAGTATCTTTAAAGTTAGGATCAGTACTAACTAGGTGAATATTGACCATATCAGCACCAAGCTTCTCTACACAATATGCAGCCCACTCTGTAGGGTTATCTAGAAGATCTTTGAAGTGATCTTTAACAGCTTTAGGTAATGGTATTCTTGTATCGAATACGTCCATTGAAAGTATCGGTTTATGTGGAGGAGTATAGTTTAAGGAGTAGAATCTGGGCTTCTCTTCACCACCAACTACGTAAGTTACTTTTCTACTGCCAGCGCCAATCTTGACTTCAACAATTCTACCTTTCCACTCAATTGTTGGCTCTTCAAAAACTGCCTTTTCAGGAGTGATCTCTATAGGTTTCTCTTCAATTACCTTCTTTTCAATTAGAGGTAGTAATGTTGATGGTAGTTCGAAAGTAAGTTCCTCGATATCTAAAGTAACGTTTTCTAGAACAACCTCGTCCGCATCTTCAAGATCTTTAAGTAATGATGATATCACTGATTTTAATACTTCATCAATACTCTTTCTTTCTCTCTTCATCTCTTTACCCTTTCTTCTTTCTTTCTAATGATCATCTTTTCAATTCTAATTTTAACATTCTTTAAAGTCACTTGAACGAGAGTAGGCGGTACAGCTGCTGGTATGGTTATGGTAGGCTTCTCGATTTCTTCAACTTTCTCGGGGACAGCAACTTCTGGTTTCACTTCCTCCTTCTTAACAGCAATTAGGGCTTTAGCAACTGGATGATTTACTCTTATTAAGAACTCTCTCAATTCTTCAATATTTCTCGCATCGTTCTCTGTAGCTATCTTATCGATGAGTTCTTTAGGCATGTACTCCTTAACTTTATCTTTCAACTCTGCTGGCATCCATACAACTCTACTCCAACCACCATCATATTGTAGAAACTTTCTAGACTTCATGTAGAGCACACTAACACCTACAAAGCCTTCTACCTGTTTACCACCTCCAATCATGTTTGCAATTTCTACAAAGCTTAAGCCATTAGGTGCTTTGCCTGTGTAACCTCTATGAATTATTCCGAAACCATCAACCTCTGGAATATAGAATACCGCGGCTTCAAAGCATCCACATGAGGTATGTGGATATTTTAATGCACTATGTAGATAGACCTTGCTTACATTTCCTTGAGACTTCTCATGAACAATTTCGTTAATGCCACTATATTCACCTGCGATTGGGTCTAATAACTTACCTTTGGGTACTTTAAAGATTGGTCCTTTAGGATCAATTGTAGCTGCTACCTTGGCATCAAGCCAAGTTATAGCTCCACAGCTTGATGGTCTTTCGGGGGTAATTACACATACATGTGTAGGTGCAAAGGATTGACAAAGTATGCATCCATAAAATTCATCCACATCATCATCTTTAAGGCCAAGAATTCTGGAATCTCTCTCTTCATAAACTTTCAAAGCTTTATTCCAATAATCCTGTATCATGTCTGGATCAGTGATGAATGTTATTTGTATTTTTTCAATTATTGGAAAATCACTCTTATATAGTCTTAGAAGTACTTTACCGATATCTATGAATGACCTTAATCCTTGATTGAAAGCTCTTTTTCCAAGTCTTATCCAAATTTCATTTCTAGAACCAACATGCATGAGACCTTCAATCCAGTTGATGTAGTAGTGTATTTTCCTTTCAAAAACGCCTTCAGCTTCTGGACTTAGTTTTTCACCATAAGCTTCAATGAGTATTCCTAAAGAATGTGCTTTTCCTTCTTCAAGTTCCTCAAGATCTGGCCCTAAAATAGTTATCTTACCATCACTTACTTCTTCATAACTTTTCACTCTGAATAATTCAAACTTGTACTTAACTTTCAATCCTCCAAATTCAACCTTCAGATCTGGCTTTCTAATTCTTTCTCCTTCAAATTGAGGACCAACACCTGTAGGTATGTCGGTGAATTCTATTCTTCTCTCTATAGTGTACTTATCGATAAACTCCTTAATCTTACTCATGATAATCTGTATTTCTCTTATCTTGACTGTTAAGTACTTTACTTGTTTAAAAACTTATCAAATAGTTATGCATAAAGTACTATCATTTAGAATTGTGTAGAAAGTTTGATAGATCTGAATACATCAACGTTCTAGACATGGATATGAACATTATTGATGATACCTTTGCTGAAGCTTTCTCTATGTATGTTGCTAGAGTATTGATCACTGCAGCTAATAGAAGGTGGGCGCTTATTGCCGCAAGATTAGCTACTGGATTTGCATCATCAATCATTATGTGTCCCTGTGAGGCTGGAATTGAGTGTTTTGTAAAGCCAGAATGTACACCAGACAAGAGACCTGGAATACTAGTTCAATTTTGGCATAATGATTTAGCAGTACTGAAACAGCAAGTAATTGCACGCATAAGTCAAGTAGTACTTACCTGTCCAACAACAGCTGTTTTTGATGGTCTGCCTAGAGTAAGAAGAAAAATAACTATTGGCTCAGTAATTGCAAAGTTTGGTGATGGTTTTGAAGTACAAGATGAACTTTACGGTAGAAAGATATGGAAAATACCTGTAATGGAGGGTGAATTCATAATTGAAGATAAGGTCGGTGTGGTTAAAGGTGTGGCTGGTGGTAACATCATTATACTTAGTGAGGATTGTAAATCCGCATTAAGTGCAGCTGAGAGGGCTGTAAAAGCAATTAGAAGATACTGCAGACGCGTCATTACACCATTTCCTGGAGGTATATGCAGAGCAGGTTCTAAGGTAGGCTCAATTACCTACCCTAAACTAAAAGCAAGTACAAATCATCTCTATTGTCCTACACTTAAAGAAAAACTAAGAGATACTAAATTGTTAGAGAACGTTAACTGCGTATATGAAATAGTCATTAATGGATTAACTCTTGAAGATGTGACGCAAGCTATGGGTATTGCTATAAAGGCAGCATCCATTTCTGGAGTTGTAAAAATAACTGCAGGGAATTACGGTGGTAAGCTGGGACCTTATAAGATATATCTCAAAGAAGCAGTAGAGAAAGTGAAAGATGTGGACGTATCCGTGTAGTTAAGTTGTTTTGAAAGACCTGTACGCTTTTAAGGTGAATTCACCTCAATACTTACTCAATGCCTCTCTTAAATATATCTTAAATTGTCCAAGCCTTCCCTCATAGTTTGCTGCACTTATCTTTATAAGCCCGTTCATACCTATAACTGCTCTTACACCTTTAGCTATCGCCCTCATAACAACATCAACATTCATACCATTAATGACTATTTCAGGTATTGAATTAACATTAGGTGGTACTTTGGATTCGTTTCCAAGCCTTTCTTTAAGTGTAGGACAATAGAGATGATTTGTTGTAGGTCCAATTTCTGGAAATTTAGTTTCAGGTTTTGAACCAGCTGAGCATACGTTGAAAGGTGCGATGACACCTTCGACGGTCTTTATAGCCTTTAATGCTTTCTCACTTACTTTTATGGCAGACTTTACATCTTTACAGAAATACCATAACCCAACACCTGCAACTCCAAAATCGTAGTTTAAATATCTCTCAATTATGAATTCACCCATCATTATGGGTATTCTGATAACCTTTCTACCATATATCACATCTTCTTCTTCAAAACCATCGCCACAATGACCAACACGTTCCATCATGTCGAGTCTGTACGGACTATTCAGGGCATTGAATATTCTTGTTGTAGGTACAACAAGTACACCTTGCCTTATTCTATACGATAACTCTTTCTCAAACCTTTGAATACTTTTCTCCGGATTCTTCTCATCGTAAGCACCCCATACTTGTACAAGGACACCAATCCTACCGTCAGGGGTCTCGCTAGGTTTTAAGTACTTCTCAACACCACCTTCAGTTCTACCAATAACTATTGATGGTAATGCTGATATATGTTGTGCTGCTCTTTTTAGATATTTAAAATCATCAGCAGTAATTATGAATCTTACGTATATTCCTTTAAAAGCTTCAGCAAAAGTATCTTCAATCTCTACATTACCAATCATCATACGTAGTCCCTAATACTTCTACTGTAGTTCTCAATTAAAATACTTCTATATTTTTTATTTACCTCAATGACGAAATTCAAATTCTTCTTAATATCATCTCTAGTAAAGAGAATACTATTCTTTAATGAGCTTCTTAGTTTTTCAAGTTTTTCAAGACCGTAATCGAGAAGGTGATTAATGACATGTATTAGTTCGGAGTAGTCCAGAGTTGCAATATTTAATTTTGAGGCTAGTAAGGCATGCTCATTTACACAATTTATTGAAATTCCATAATTTGCATAGCTTAGCGCATCGGCATCTACAATACTATCGCCAAGATATATAACATCACTACCACATCTCTTCTCGAGAACTCTCCTCTTATTATGTCCACCCATAACTCCACATTCATCATAGAGTAGATATTTTAATACACTTCTTAATTCTGAAGATTCTAGAAAGTTAACTATTTGTTCAAGTTTTCTTATCAATCTATTTATAAGCTTCTCATTTCTGCCTAGATATTCACTTCTCAACTTTAAACATACATTTAAATGTTCTGTTAGAAAGCTCTTTAACTCACTCCTATACCTAGTCAAGATTCTTAGAGGAGATCTTTTATAAACCTCTTGAACTAGATCATTCATATCCCTAAGAATGCCGGCATGTGCTTCGTGCTGGAAACCTGAAGTATATACATTACTTGTCTTAATTCCATACTTTAAAGCTGACAATAGCGGAATTGCTGGATATGCGTTTGAAACTATAAGTACTTCAATGTTAAGTTCTTTTAAAATCCAGATCAGCACCTTATCAATACCTACATTCTCATGCTTAACTTTGAGAGCATATCTGATCAACTCATCATCATCGATGTTGAAAAGCGCTAGGATACATAATACGATTATTGGTGTAGTTCCTGTGGAGTGTCCTTCAAGATTTCTCTCATAAAGCCATCTTAGATCGTCATACTCATCGAACATTTTAACCATATACTCATAGTACTTCCTATAACTATCAGGTATGTATTTTCTTAAACATAACCATGCAAAGTCGAGTCCTGGATTATCAATTACACCCTCATCATCGAAAACTATCATCATTGTGACTAAATTGTTAAATAGCGTATCATATACTTTACATTATGTTCACTATAGGCTCCGTGGAACACGTTGAAGTAATGATACTTATTGATAATTCCGTAGGTATTGTCAGAGACGTTATTGCTGAATGGGGTTTTTCAGCTCTAATTAAGGTATATGGCTCTGAAACTTTATCAATACTTTATGATTTAGGTCAATCAGGAACAGCTCTTCTTCATAACATGAAAGTTCTAAAAGTTAATCCTGAAAATGTTAGATACATAATCTTAAGTCACGGTCATTTTGACCATACTGGAGGGTTAAAGGCCTTCATTAAGAAGCATGGTAGGGGTAAGATAGTTATTGCTCATCCTAAGGTTTTTGAAAAGAAAGTACTTATGAGAGGTAAAGTACTTGATTACATAGGTGTATCTGTCAGTAAGAAATTTCTTGAAAGGAAGACTACGCTCATAACTTGTAAAAATCCATTAAAGCTTTGTGATGGTGTCTTATTCTCTGGAGAGATAGAGAGATATGGTTATCCTGAGTTTTGTGAAGGCATGTATGTCATTAAAGATGATGGTGAAGTTGTTGAGGATAAGATGTTAGACGATTCAGCACTAATAATTAATGTCAAAGATAAAGGTCTAGTCATAATTACAGGTTGTGGACATTCAAACATACTAAACATTGTAAAGCATGCAGAAAGAATTACAGGAGTAAGTAAGCTATATGCTGTCATTGGTGGTCTACACTTACTAAGTTCGGATGATAAGACCATAAGTGAAGTTTTGAATAACTTAACTTCACTAGGTGCATCGATTATATGCCCCACACACTGCTCAGGCCTTAAGATCATACATGCATTAATGTTGAGAAAACCTGAAATTTACGTTGAGGGAGGAGTAGGCAAGGTAATCAAAATTTAAAAATTAACATTTCAAACTACTCGTGTAAATCCTTATGAACGAAGTTAAGGTTAGTGAGATTGAGTGGAAGATAGTAGAGGCTCTTCTTAAGGGTAAGTTCTTAATTGATGAAATTGCTCAAGAATTGAAAACAACATCAAGTTCACTAATGAGAATCATTGCTGAACTTGAATCTAAAGGAATAGTTAAGACTTATAAAGAGAAGATCAATCTTCTTGAAATTACTAGTGAAGGTTTAAGATATGTTCATAATAAACTACCTGAACTTAGAGTTCTGGAGATAGTCAGTAAGGCTGGTGAGTTATCTATTAAAGATATTGAAAGAGAGGCTAAGAAGTTGAAAGTACTTATAGATAGTGATGAGATCAAAATTGCACTTTCAAACTTAGTAAAGACGAATTTCTTTAAGATCATTAATGGTAGAATCGTTATTAAAGATCTAGATAAACTTATCCACGAATTTCATATAAAGCAAAGACTTCTTGAAGATATAGCTAAGGAGAAGATCAAAAATATTAACGAGTTGAAAGATCTTGAGAGAGATATTGTTAAAGAATTTTCAAGAAGGGGTCTAGTTAAGATTAAGGAAAGATCTATCATTAAGGTGGAGTTAACCAGTGAGTTTAGGGAGATGTTAAGTAAAGGCTTAGTTAAGATCGTCAAAGTAGTTACATCATTAACTTCGGAACATTTAAGGTCGGGTCTTTGGAGAGAAGTTATACTCAAGAGATTTGACCTATCAATTCCAGTACCCATAGTCTTACCAAACGTACCTCACTTTATGGAGCTCTTTATTGATTACTTAAGAGAAGTATTTGTCTCTCTAGGTTTTGAGGAAGTTAAAGGACCCTATGTCGAGCTTGAGTTCTGGAACTTTGACACACTTTTTCAAGCTCAAGATCATCCAGCTAGAGAGATTCATGATACTTATTATTTAAAATATCCTGAAAGAGGTGTAGTGAATGATGAGGAGTTAATCAGAAGAGTTTCTCAAACTCATGAGAACGGCTGGATCACAGGCTCTAAAGGTTGGGGTTATTCCTGGAGTATCGATAGAGCCTTAAAACTTATACTTAGAACACAGACAACAGCAGTCTCAGCCAGAGTACTTTACGAACGTGGTGATGGCGAGTATAGAGTCTTCACTATAGATAAGGTCTTTAGACCTGAAGTACTTGATCCAAAACACTCTATGGAGTTTTATCAAGCCGATGGTATCGTTGTTGGTAAGAACGTCAAGTTTAAACATCTGTTAGGTATTCTTGAAGAAATTGCAAGAAAAGTAGGTATTAAGAAAGTGATGTTTAAACCAGCATACTTTCCCTTCACATGTCCAAGTGCTGAAGGTTATGCATGGCATGAAAAGCTTGGCTGGGTAGAGTTTGTAGGTTCAGGAATCTTTAGACCTGAAGTAGTTATGCCATTAGGCATTAAGGAGTGTAAAGTATTAGCTTTCGGTTTTGGTGTAGATAGATTAGCCATGCTCGCACTGGAAATTGATGATATTAGAGAACTCTATACTAAAGATATTAACAGAATTAAGCAATACTACGCAAGAACTGTAAAATTCTGTACGTTACGAAGGTTCTAGTCAGATACTATCAAGTTCACAATTTTACCTTGATGAACATCTACAAGACCTTTATCTGTGATTCTAAGTTCAGGAATAACTACTAGTGAGAGTAGAAACATGGGTGCTAATGCCTTAATTGAGTATTTACCGCCAATTTTCTCCCATTCACTTAGAAATCTTAATATCTTATCATTAACAACTTCAGGTTCTTCAAAGCTCATTAATCCTGCGACAGGTAGATCAACTTTAGCTTTAACTTCACCTTTAGAGGTAAGTACGAGACCACCACCTATTTCAGCCATGGTTTTGACTGCGAGATACATATCATTATCGTTAGTCCCAATAACTGTTAAATTATGAGTATCGTGTGAAATCGTTGCTGCTACTGCGCCTTCACTTATTGGAAAGTTCTTAACAAAACCAACACTACAATTTCCTGAAATACCGTGTCTTTCAATAACAGCAACTTTGGCAATATTGTTACTAAGCTTGACTTCTCTCTTCTCTACAGGTAGTTTTTCGATTAAATGTTTAGTAATTAAAGTACCTTCCTCAATACCTATAACTCTAACTTTAACTTCCCCTTCCTCAAGGTCAGTCTTAACTTTAAACTTCTCAATAGTAATCTCCGGAATCTTCACTGTCTTTACGAATTTTTCAGGATATTCGTACTCTTTCAACGTAATGACGAGTTTACCGTGATCTACGAGTAATTTTCCATTACATATAACTTTGTCAACAATCATGTCTCTCAAGTCCTTAAGCATAACAATATCTGCTATCTTCCCAGGACCTACTGAGCCTATTATGTGATCAAGACCATAGTATTGAGCTGGTGTTAAGGTAATCATTTTCAACACTCTCACAGGATCAAGACCTAGCTTAACTGCTTCACTTGCAATATAGTCTAAATGACCTCTAGTTAATATGTCATGAACATTTAAGTCATCACTTACAAGCATGACCATACCGTACATGCTTGGTGGTATGTGTCTGATGATTCTATATAGATCGTTCGAGAAAGTTCCTAATCTAACCATAACGTACATTCCTAATCTAATTTTTTCTAAAGCATCTTCTGCAGTAACTACTTCATGATCTGAGTTAGCACCTGAAATCAAATACGCATTTAGTTCGTTAGCTCTGAGTCCTGGCGCATGTCCGCAAACTTTCAATCCTTTAAGCATGGTCACTTCAACTTCCTTAAGAAGCTCTTCATCAGTACTAAGTATGCCTAAATCATCCATAAGTTCTCCAAGACATGCAGTATTATCGATACTTAATAGTTCATCAATATCTTTAACAGTAAATCTATTAGGTGAAGTTTCAAGGCCAAACTTACATGCAGGTATGCATGAGGGTACTGTTATGAGTATCTTTATTGGTAGCTCTGAGCATTCTCTAATAAATTCTTTAACACCTTCAACACCTAAAACGTTACCAATCTCATGAGGATCAGCAAATACTGTAGTTGTTCCGTGTGGAAGAACTGCTTTCACAAATTTTGTAGGTGTTAGGAAGCTGCTCTCAATATGTATATGAGCATCTATGAAGCCTGGAGTAGTATAGTATTTAGTACCATCGATGACAAGCGTTTCGGGACCGATAACGTCATCACATTTACCTATACGTGCAATTAATCTACCTTTAATAGCAATATCGACATTCTCAATAATTTCTTCAGAATAAACATTAACAAGGCTAGTGCTTTTGATAACTAAGTCAGCCTTAACTTTACCAAGAGCTGTAAGTATTGCTATTTTCCTCTCATCAACTTTAGGTATGAGACTTGTAAGAACCATAATTATGCGATAAACTTAAAGTATTTAAACAATACGTATACTTAACTAGACCTAGTGATGAAGACGGAGCACTATGATTAAGGTGAAAGAGCTACACCAAGCTGATTAGGAAGACTTATAAATAAATAAGCTATTATGTACATGTCGTGAAATTCTACACTGAGACTTATGGTTGCTGGTTGAATAAGGCGGATAGTGACATCATGATTACTAAACTACTTAACTTAGGATATAGTCTAGTCAATAGTCTTGATGATGCTGACATCATTATAATTAACACTTGTGCTGTCAGGGAAGAATCTGAATTAAAGTTCTTTAAGAGAATTCAGGAGTTGAAAGATAGAATTAACAATAAGAAGGTAGTTATTGCTGGATGTCTAGTCAAAATCAGACCTTCAAAAATTAAATCAATTATTCCGAATGCTATTCTCATAGATGCTAATAGTGTTGAAAAGATAGATCAAGTAATTACCGATTCATTGATGAACAAACATGATATTCATTTTAGTGATGATAGGCCTATGAGAGAGTTACCAAAATACAATCCCGAAATTCATGGCCATATATATGTAGTGCCTATACAGGTTGGTTGTCTATGCTCATGCACATTTTGTGTTACTAAATTTGCCAGAAATGTTAAAGGTAAAGTCAAGAGTTATCCCATAGAGGTAATTCTTGAACATGTAAGAGATGCTGTTAAGAAAGGTGCTAGAGAAATATACCTTACTGGTCAAGATGTTGCAACTTATGGTTTTGATAAAGGCTACAGCTTAGCTGACTTAATTGAAAAGATTTTGAAAGAAATTGACGGTAAGTACTTGATTAGAATTGGTATGTCTGAACCAAGCGAGTACTTCAAGTTTATTGATCAACTATTAGACGTCATGAAAAATGATTGGAGAGTCTACCGCTTCTTCCACATACCAGTACAGTCAGGTAGTGATAAGGTATTGAGACTTATGAGAAGAAAGTACACGGTTGATGAGTATGTGGAACTCATTAATAAAATTAGAAGAGTGTTTCCGGATGCGAATATTGTAACAGACATTATCGTAGGTTTTCCTGGAGAGAATGATGATGATTTTTGGAAAAGCATTGAGCTTGTTAGGAAGTTGAAATTCGATAAAGTTCACGTCTCTAGGTATAGTAGAAGACCATTCACTGAGGCAGAATTTATGAATAATCAAGTACCTGATTTTGAGAAAAAAAGAAGAAGTAGAATTATGACAAGAATAGCTAACGAGGTAGCTCTTGAAAGAAACAAACTATATGTTGGCAAGATTCTTGACGGAATATTAAGCACTTACGATGCTAGAAATGTTAGTGTAATTGCAAGAATATTAAATTACAAGCCAGTACTTGTAGAGTCGAAACATCTTGGACTATTTGCTAGAATAAACATAATGGACACTACACATACACATCTAATTGGAAATATATTAATGCTTGAAGAAATTGATAGAGCATCCACATTCAAATCTTCATCAACAATCCTGGAAGAAGATACCAGTTAAATAGTACTATAAAAATCCTACACTTTAATGATACTTAGAGAATAATGTGTGTATAAGGTTTTATATACTACTTCCAAGCCTATTCTAAGGTAGTCGCATGAATAATCTTGAACAGTTAGTCAATGAGTTAAGAGAAAGAAATTTCACTATAGAGATGAATTTTAAAATTAAAGGTTCTTCAGGAGTTCCATATAATTTCGAGGTTATAGTGAGGAAGGGAGATAAACTTGTAGGTGTGGAATACCTACTCGACGTTAAATCTGAAAATCTTCTACAAGTAGTTATAAAACATTTAGATACTAAAATTCCTATAATTATATTCTGTACACAGTCTAACATTGCTGAAGATTTTGAGTGCATCTTAAAAGGTAAGATTGAGATTGCAAGAACTATCGATGAAGCTTTACTAAAGATTGAAAGATTGCTCAGAAATTAAATTGTTAACTCTTGGACATAAGGGGTCTGGTTTAAACAAGTTGCCACTACTTAGATAACTTCGTGCAAAGCATCCTCCTCTACAATAATCAGCAATCTCACAATCTTTGCACTCTTCAGGAATACTTGCTAGTAATTTGTTAACAACATCATTACTTACATATTCGTGATAGGCTTTCTTAAAATTTCCTTCTACTACTCTAGAAACTACATAATCAATAACATCACAGAGTAGTAAATTTCCTGAAGGATCAAGATCAACCGATGGCGCTAATTTACAGCTGAATGTTCTTAATCTACCTGACTTAGCTATTAGGTATGTAAAGGGTGCACACCATACGTTAACGTTGATATTTAAGGTCTTAGTTATTGAATCTAGCTTCTCTAGAACTTTCTTGAAAGTTAACGAATCAATATAGACGTTATTTAACCTTGCTTTTCCAGAGGGCATTATGGGGATGATATTGATCCTTTCAGCTTCAAGTTTTAAAGAAGTTTCTATAAAGCTTTCAACCTTACTAAAGTTTAGCTTACCAATAGCCATTACTGTTCCAAAGTTGACTCCATGCTTTCTTAAAGTTTCAATTCCTCTAATAGTTCTATCCCACGTTCCTCTTCCTCTCAACCCTTCATGACTCTCTTTATCTCCATCGAGGCTAATGTATACGAAGACGTCACATTTTCTTAATAGCCCTGCAATCTTATCATTGATACATATGGCATTAGTGACTAAGCTTATACTCAAATTTTCACTATACAATTTTCTTAGAACAGGCTCAAAATGCTTGTGAATCGTTACTTCACCACCACTTAATCCAACATGTTGAATATTTACTTCTCTAAATGCTTCAACGATTCTTAACTTATCGTCTAGGCTTAACTCATGATCTAGACTGAATCTCTTAGCATAACAATGAAGACAATCTAAATTGCATTTTGATGTGAAGATCCAGATAACTACTTTATGTCTTCTCATGCTTTGTACGATAATTACTATTGTGAGAATTTTCTTAAACACTAGCACTAGCAGTAGTGTTGAAAAAGATGAGAAGTCTAGATCATGAATTAACAATTTTTAAGAAGTTTTTCAAAGATTCTGAAATCTATTCAATTCTTGAGAAAGTTCTAGAGGGTGAAGACTTAACCTTTAAAGAGTATGTAGAACTTCTGGAAAGTTGGGATATTCATGCACTCGGCTTCGTAGCTAATGCATTAACTAACACACTAACAGAAAATTGCGTATCCATTGTTAATAATGTTGTAGTTAATTATTCAAACATATGTGTTGCGAAATGTCCATTATGTGCATTTTATAAAGATCTAAATTCGCCAGAAGCCTATACTTTACAACCTAAGGAGGTACTTGAACAAGTATACGATGCGTGGATTAAGCATGGAGTTATTGAAGTACACTTTAATGGAGGTTTTAATCCAGAATTAAGTATTGAATATTTTGAAGAAACTTTTAAACTTATCAAATCTAAAATTCCAAATATTATAATTAAAGGACTAACTATGGCTGAAATATGGTTCTATGCTAAGATCTGGAGAATGAGCTATAGAGAAATTCTTGAAAGGTTGAAAACTGCTGGTCTTGACGTCATCTGTGGTGGTGGTGCTGAGATTTATAATGAAGAAGTCAGAAAGATAATTGCGCCAAGAAAGTTAAGTGGTGAAGAGTGGATTAGAATTGCTGAAATAGCACATTCCTTAGGAATTCCAAGTAATGCAACAATTCTATATGGACATATTGAGAAGAGTGAACATATTATTGAACACTTATTGAAAGTAAGAGAACTTCAAGAGAAAACTAATGGTATACTCATGTTCATACCATTAAAGTTTAGTCCATGGAATACTGAACTATATAGAAAGGGTTTAGTTAAGGAGTCAGCTCCAGCAATTCTTGATTTAAAAATCACAGCTCTTTCTAGAATTGTACTTAGAGATAAAGTTGTAAAGATCGGAGCTTACTGGATAGGTCTTGGTAAGAAGCTTGCACAAGTAATGCTTAACTTCGGTGCTAACGATCTTGTAGGTACTATGATCAATGAGAAAGTTTATAGAGAAGCAGGAAGAATGGAAATGACGACAATAGAAGAGTTATTGCATATGGTTAGAGAAGTGGGAAAGACACTCGTACTGAGAGATACTTTTCATAGAGTGATTAGAGTATTAGAAACGAATTAGAAAGTTAATCCTGTACTACATTATGTAGTTGTTGAAGCTACGCATTACTTAGCATGTCATGACTTAATATTTAAACTTCATTTTTTGAAGTTTGAGAATCATCATTATTGAGAGGGTACTTAAGCAAAACAACATTTTTGTTGTCTTAAAAGATTAAGATTTATAAGTACTTCTCTCTCATGAATTCTCTCGTGCCAGGCAGAGGTAGAAGAAAAGAATTTTCTCTTTCAAAAGTTATTGAACATGAATTAACACCTAAAGCTGAAATTGTGCCTAAAGAAGAAGCTAGAAAAATTCTAAAGGAGTTGAATGCAGCGCCCTGGCAACTTCCATGGATCAGAGCTAGCGATCCCTTAGCTAGGATACTTAATGCGAAGCCTGGAGATATCATTAAAATTACTAGAAAATCACCAACCGCAGGTGAAGTAGTTGTTTATAGATTTGTAGTTCCTGGATGAAGTTCGAGCAGTACATTATGCTTATTGGCTAAATATTCTCCTACAATTAACGTAACGTTTAAAAGTGATAATTATCAAGGTTGAGGAGAATGTCTAGAGTTTATATTCAGAGTTACTCGTTAATCACGGGGGGTAGATATTATGATAAGAGCATTAGCGATATTTTTGCTGAAGTTTTCTTAAGGGCTTGGGATAATGCAGGTAATCCAGAAATTGACATGATATACATAGCGTCAGCCTTCTCTGAATTAGTAAGTGAACAGTTAATACTACCATCATATTTATGTGAGTATGTTAATCTTGAAGATACACCATGCGTGAGGATCGAGATGGGGGATGGTTCAAGCGGTCATGCTATTCTTGAAGCTTATAAAGCAGTAAAAAGTGGCGAATGTAGTACCGTAATGATTATTGGTGTTGAGAAGGTTCATGATGTTGTAAGTTATAGATTAAGTAAATTCTTAGGAATGATGTGCAATTCAGATTACGAGTACTTCTTCGGAATAACACCGGCAGCACTCGCGGCCTTGATTATGAGAGAGTACATGATTAAGTACGAGTATAGTTATGAAGACTTAGCTGAATGGATAGTCAAGATGCATGAGAGAGGTAGTAACAACCCATACGCATACATGAGAAAGAAAGCTAAAATCAAAGATGTAGTAAGTTCAGAAGTTATTTCCGATCCCTTGAGACTATACGATATGGCTCCATTAATTGACGGTGCAGCAGCGATAGTAGTCTCAAATAGACCTAACAAGACTGATGGTGTGATTGAGATCAATTGTGTAGTGTCGAGCTCATGTAATGAGTCATTTAATGAGAAGGAAGATTTAACATTACTAAAATCGACAATTAGAGCTAGGGAAAGACTTTCAAAGAAAGTTGAATTTAAAGACATAGGTGTTCTTGAAGTTCACGATACTTACAGCATCCTAGGCATCCTTGCAGTTGAGAGTTTAGGCTTTATTAAGAGAGGTGAAACACCGAGACTTATGAAGAAAGAAAGTCCTGACTCAGAGTTGAAAGTTGCGATTAATCCTAGTGGTGGTTTAAAATGTATGGGTAACCCCGTAGGTGCTTCAGGAATGTATCAAACAGTGTGTGCAGTAATGGAGTTACTCAATGTTCAACCTTTCACAAATATTAAGTCAGAGTACGCGTTAATACAGGACATGGCAGGCATAGATAGATCGACAGTATTAACACTACTCAAGAGGGTGAGTTAATGGTTGAACAGAAAATTCAAGTACCTAAATATTGGAGAAGAATACCACAATACTATAGACTAGAAGCCACAATGTGTATAAAGTGTGGTAGAGTCTACTATCCACCAAAGAGAGTATGTAAATGTGGTTCAAGAGAATTTAAACTCATTAATCTCTCAAGTAATGGCAAGTTAGTAAATTATACAATTCTTCATCAGGTACCTATAGACTATGAGAAGCAGAGACCAATAATTATAGGTCTGATAGATCTTAATGGTGTTAAGATTTTAGCACAATTAACAGATATTTTAGAACCTGAAAAACTCAGAGTTGGCTTAGAGGTTGAAAAAACCATAAGAGTCGTTAAGCATGATGGCATATATGGCGTGATAACGTATGGTTATAAATTTAGAACCAAGATAGTTGAATAATAATGTTAACAACATTAATATCACTAAACTTAAAATATGTTAGAATAGAGTGGATTAAGCAAGAGGATGATACGGTAATAGCTGTTGAGAAAAGTGAAGCTAATGAGGATAGCTTAATCATTGATTTAGGAAATATTGATAGAGATAAGCTAATTGACGAAGTTGTTGGAGTATTAGGTAAAGAGTTAAAGATACCTAAACCAATACTTGGTAACATTAAGGCAAGATTAAGGAAGCTAAAATTCCCAATAACCATAAATCTAATTGAACATGAATTGAGTAATGAGTTACTATTTAAAAGTACTTCTGAAAGTTTCAAAGTGATAATTAGATATCAAGTACTATAGTGTAGTAAGGATTTTAAAGTCATTATTAAAATGTAAAGTAATGTCTCAAGAATTTAAAACCATAGTTAGAATCGGCGACACTGATCTTGATGGAACAAAAGCAACAGCATATGCCTTAACCAAAATTAAAGGTATTGGCTTAATGACTGCATATGCCATATGTAGATACTTAGGTATCAATCCATTAACACCATTAGGTTCCCTAAATGAGGAACTTCTTAAAAAGATTGATTGGGCAGTTAGAAATCTAAATCAATTTGCTCCCGGATGGTTTGTAAATAGACCTAGAGATCCAGAGACAGGTAAAAACTTACACCTAATAGGTGCTGAACTTATACTAACAGCAAAGAAAGACATAGATTTAATGAAGAAATTAGGTACTTGGAAAGGTATTAGACATAGACTTGGACTTAAAGTACGTGGACAAAGAACAGTAACAACTGGAAGGCTTGGACCTATTGTTGGAGTATCGAAAGGTAAAAAGTAGTATTAAAGTCTCCTTAAGCACATACTGTTGAATCAACTCTAGCATTCCATAATCATTACATCATTAGTAAGTTTAGAAGAATTGAAGAACGTGTAAGTATTGTAAATTCAGAAACATCACTTACCAGTATTGTGAAAATTGAATATACTTTGGTTAAGGTTGAAATAGATTTATAAAGTCTTTCATAAATTTGCTCTTAGATCACTTTATGGGTGATCCTAAGAAACCTAAGAAGAAGTACATTGAAGGTAAGCCTAAGAAGTTATGGAATAAGCAGTTGTTAATGGAGGAACTTCAACTTGTTGGTGAATATGGTCTTAGAAATAAACGTGAACTTTGGCTTGCAAAGACGATTTTAAGGAAAATTAAGCACAGAGCTAGAGCCTTACTTGCCCTACCTATAGACGTTAGAGTTCAGGAAGAGAAAGTATTTAAAGAGAAGCTATATAGAATGGGCTTCATACATGACATCGATGTACCCTTAGATGCTATCCTATCACTTGACGTTAGAACCATACTTGAAAGAAGATTACAAACACTAATATATAGGAAAGGACTTGCAAGAAGTATATATGAAGCTAGACAACTAATTACACATAGACACATAGCTATAAATGGTAGAATCATTAACGCTCCTGGCTTTCTAGTACCTAGAGATTTAGAGGATAAGATCACTTATGCACCAACATCACCACTATATAAAAGGCTAGTCCAGGGACTTCCCGTATTTGGTCCAACGCAATCCTCCTAATTTTTCAGGAAAACTTAATTTAACACTTTGTAGGAGTAGTACTAATGGTTAAAAGACATAAACTTAGTGGTAAAGATGTCAAAGAGCTGGCTAAGGTACTTAATCCTCATCTTGCAGAACTCCTTAAAAGTGCTGATGATGTTGAGATATACGAAGTTAGCGAATCATTAACACTATATCTTCTAGATTACAAACCGTTAATCATGAAGATAAGTATTGACATCAATAACGAGAATTTAGAATATATCGTGCCTACATTAATAACCCTAAATACATACCCGAAGTTGAGAGAATATTATCCTCAAGTAGTGGTTGATGATGGTGCTGTACCTAAAATAATTAATGGTGCTGATGTTATGAGACCAGGCATTAAGGATATTTGTGGAGATTTTAGGAAGAATGACATCATCTTAGTCAGAGATTTTAGAAATAGAATCATATCACTAGGGATAGCTATGTACAATAGAAGTGAAGTTGAAAGTATGAGCAAGGGAAAAGTTATCAAGAATATTCACTACCTTGGAGATAAGATTTGGAAATTATGTGAAGAGTTAATAAAGACTAGTAAGAGATAGTAATTAATGAAGATAGATCGTAACAAAATTATTGAGGAAATTGAAAAAGCTCTAAGTAAAGGCATTGAGAATTTATCAATTGAAGAAGTTGAAAGAGTAAAGAACTTAATACCTTCAGTAAGTGATGAATTATCATTAACTAGAAGTAAAAGTGAAGTTAAACTTCTCATTAAAGTTCTTGAGAATTTAGAGAAGACTAAGAGAGAAAGGTCATGAATAACTTTAGTAATGTATTCAATCTACTACATCCTAAACTTCTAGAGGTAATTATTAATGAAGGTTATGTAGAACCAACGCCTATACAAAAAATCGCTATTCCATTAATACTTAAAGGGTTGAATGTAATTATAACAGCACCTACAGGTAGTGGTAAGACTGAAGCCGTAATGTTTCCAATTTTTTCTAAAATTCTCGAAAATCTCAATACAGGCAAAACTGAAGGTATACAGGTACTCTACATAACACCAATGAGAGCCTTAAATAGAGACATATATGTAAGGATGAAAAATATTGCTGAAAAGTTAGGAATAATTATTGATGTTAGACATGGAGACACACCCAGAAGTGTTAGAAGGAAGCAGACAGAAAGACCACCACACGTATTAATAACAACTCCAGAAACTTTCCAGTTTGTGTTAATTAATAGAAAGTTAAGAAGAGCTTTAACAGAGGTTTGGTGTGTTGTTGTTGATGAAATTCACGAGCTTATAAATGATAAGAGAGGAATTCAATTATCTATAAGTCTTGAAAGGCTTGCTGAACTTTGTAGAAATTTTCAGAGAATTGGTCTCTCAGCTACCATAGGTAATACCGAACTTGTCTTGAAGTTTTTATGCAATGAGAATAAAGGTAAGGTAATCTCTGCATCCACGTTTAAAGAAATTGAAATTACAGTACATAGGCCTTTACCTGAGACTAAACATTATGGAGAGAACCTACCTGAGGTTGAGGCAAGATTAAGATTTATTACAAATTACGCGAAGCAGCATAGGTCAATTCTCATCTTTGTAAATACTAGAGATACAGCTGAACTTCTGGGTAGTAAATTGTCAAAGTCTAACAACTTAGCCGTAGGTGTATATCATGGTTCTTTAAGTAGAGAGGAGAGGGAAGAACTTGAAAGAAAATTAAGAAAAGGCGAAATTAAGGCTATAGTATCTACATCAAGTCTTGAGCTTGGTATTGACGTTGGAACCATAGACGCAATAGTGCAATATATGAGTCCAAGACAAGTTACTAGACTTGTACAGCGTGTAGGTCGTAGTGGTCATAAATTTGGAGAAAAGTCCATAGGTATCATAATCACAACAGATCTAGATGATACTTTAGAGGCTATAATTATTGCTTCTAAAGCGATAAGTCAAGAGCTTGAAAAAGAAGTTGAATACCATGAAAATGCGCTAGATGTACTTGCTCATCAAATTGTAGGTATAGTCTTAGATAAGAGAATTGACAATAACATCGTAAAGATTGAAGATATATACAACATAGTTAAGAGAGCACATCCATATAGAAGGCTAAGTATGGATAAATTTATGAGAATTATAAATTTCTTGAAAGAAAGAGGACTTATAGGTATTGATAATGATAAAGTATACCCAAGAAGAGGATCGTTAAAGTATTACATAGACAACGCATCAACAATTCCAGACGAGATTAAGTACTCAGCTATAGACATCATTAGCAATAAATGTGTTGGTGAACTTGATGAGGAGTTCACATCAACTATAGACCTAAACTCAAAGATAATACTTGCAGGTAAGGTCTGGAAAATTGTGAATATTGATTCAGATAATAAGAGAGTTTACCTAGAACCCTGTGTCGACATTAGCGGTGCTATTCCTTCATGGGTTGGTGAGGAGATTCCTGTACCTTTCGAGATAGCTCAAGAAGTTGCTAAGCTCAAAATTAATTTAAAAAGAAAGTACTATAGAGATGAGATTGCTAAGGAATTAGAAAGATACTGTAACGTAACTAAAGATACTGTAAAGTTCATAAGGAATGAATATTCAAAGCTTATTGAAAGTAACGTTCATGTACCTGAATTAGGGGAAGTATACATTGAGTATTGTGGTAAAAACATAGTCATACATTCACACTTGGGAAGTAAAGGAAATGAAGCCTTAGGAATATACTTGTCTAGATATTTAAGTAGAGATAAAGGTGTAAGTATTGGGTATAGAGCAGATCCATATAGAGTACTACTGACAGCTCCAATACCTATAAATCCTGATGATCTTATAAGAGCACTAAGTGAAAATAGAGAGAATGTCTTGAACATACTGATTGAAGGTATTGAGTATAGCAAGTTATTCAGATATAGATTCATACACGTTGCAAGAAGATTTGGAATTATTTCAAAAGAGGCTCTATCAAGTATGAGTGCTGATAGATTTGACAGACTGATTAGGACATATAGAGACACACCAGTATATGAAGAAACTATAAGAGAAATAATTACCGATAAGTTAGACATTAAACACCTACTTGAACTCATTGAAGATATTAAGAGAGGTTCTAAGAAGTTGAATATCGTTAAGTTAAAAGAATTTACATTACTTTCTTTACCTATAGTGAATTCTTCAAATAGAATTGACTTCACAATAGATGGTGTTCCTAAAAGTCTAATTGTTGAGATGATTAAGAGAAGAATTGAGGAGAAGAGCATAACTCTGATATGTCTAAGATGTGGTTGGCACATTAACGTGAAGATCAAGTATGTAGGTGATACTGCATGTTTAAGATGTGGTTATAGAACTGTAAGTATGCTTAAATACGAGGATATAAATACTGTACTTAAGATCTTAGAGAAGGTTAGGAGGAAGAGATCATTAAGTGCTGATGAGAAGAAACTATGGGACACTTTAAGATATAGAGCCTTAATTCTTCAACAGTATGGTAAGTATGGATTGATCGCATTGGCAGCACATGGAGTAGGTACTACAAGTGCTATTAAGAAGATTCTCACTAAAGCAAGTACTGAAGAAGAACTCTATTTACACATTCTTGAAGTAGAGAAGGAGTACTTAAGAACTAGAAAATTCTGGGAGTAATACTATCTGAATGAGAATACGACTTCCTGCACGTTTAATCTTCTGCCATCAGAGTTTGGAGAGATGAAGGTTAGTCTATAGTTATCTCCAAAAAATATTACTGCTAAATCATCGTCTAAATATACTTCACCATCAATAGATCTTAACTTTACTGACGACCTTTCAATTTCTTCAATAACGTCTCTTAGAAACTTGATAACTTCGCTTCCCAATCTTCTTGTTGATAATGATATGAATAGTGATGTTAAATCTTCGCTTAAATATTCCTCATAATTAACTGAATACTTACTCTTCAACTTATTTAGAATTTCCTCAATCACACCATGTATATTCATTATAGAACTTTCAACCTCTAAAGTACCTTCTGGTAAGTTAAAGACTAGATTTACGAGAACTTCTAGATAGTTATTCTCACCAATTCTTTCAAACTCTTTTGCAATTCTTAACCACTCTTTCCTCATCACATCTAAATCATCTCTATGTAGAGACATAGCCTTCGTGTTCTTTTATTGCCTTAAAAACCCTAGTTTAAAATGTTAGTTAGAATAGATACTACTAAGGCAAGAACTTATATATTTCTGATAGGAAATCTAGATTGAAATATCGCTATGAAAATTATCAAGAAAAGAGGTTTTGAGGAGAATTTTGACAAAAATAAGCTACTTACTAGTGTTGAAAAGACAGGTGCAAAAAATGCTGAGCTAGTTCTTGAGAATGTTATTAAGCATCTAGATGGTAAAGAGAAAATATCAAGTACAGATATTAGTAATCATGTCCAACTCGTAATGTTAAATCTAGTACCTGAAGATATTAAATATCACGAAGCAGTAAGAAATTATTTACTATGGAGTATATACAAGGATGTTTGGGGAAAGGAGAGACTATATCGTGAAAATCTGTCTGATCTTTATCGATACGGTTTTAAGGATTGGCTAAATTACGGATTGAAGAATAATATTTTCGATAAAGAGAAAGTTAAGTTCTATCTTGAGCACATTGATGAACTTGCAAGATATATAAGACCTGAGAGAGACTTACTATTAACCTATAACTCTGTTAGAGTATTAGCTAGCAGATATCTACTTAAGAGAATTGAAAATTTAACCTTCTTTGAGGCTCCTCAATACCTCTTCATGAGAGTAGCTATGGGTATAGCCATTGCCGAACTTAACTATGGTGGAGACCCTATACATTGGGCTAAGAAGTTCTATGATATTCTCAGCGAACTTAAGTTTCTACCTAATAGTCCAACACTTTTCAACGCTCTAACAATCTCTGGCGTACTTTCTGCATGTTTTGTCATTGAAATTAGCGACTGTATGACTAAGCTTACTCATAGTGATGATATTAACTGCATATTTGGCATATACGATGCACTATTACTTACTGGTATTCTTCATCAAGCAGGTGCTGGCACTGGTTTTAGTTTTACAAAACTTAGACCTGAAGGTGATGTTGTAAAGTCAACCTCAGGTACAGCTTCAGGACCTGTATCTTTCATGAAACTTTTCGATATATCTACTGAAGTAATTAAGCAGGGAGGTAGAAGAAGAGGAGCAATGATGGGCATTTTAGAAGTTTGGCATCCAGATATTGAGAAATTCATACAGTCAAAGACAGGAAGACTCAAAGATGTGAATTTACAGAACTTCAACATTAGTGTTATGGTTCCCGACATATTCATGTGTAGTGTAGTTAATGATGATGATTGGTATCTGATAAATCCTAGAGAATGTCGATGCCTAATTGAATCGTGGGGTTATGAGTTTAATAAGTGTTATAAACTATGTGTCGAGAGAGTTGAAAGAGGGGAGATAAGTATTTGGAAAAGAATCAAAGCTAAAGAATTATTCATGAAAATTGTTGAGGCAGCATGGGATTCTGGAGATCCCGGAATGCTATTCAAAGATGTAATCAACATCAGACATCCACTTAGACATTTAGGAACCATAATAGCTACCAATCCCTGTGCCGAAGTACCACTATTACCTTTTGAATCGTGTAATCTGGGAAGCATAAACTTGTCTAAATTCATAATCAATGGTAAGATTGACTGGGATGGTTTAAGAGAGACTATAAGTATTGCTGTCAGATTCCTCGATAATGTCATTGATGTTAATAAACTCCCACAAGACACATTAATTGAGGCGAATAGAAGAAGCAGAAAGATAGGTCTTGGAGTCATGGGTCTCGCTGAAGTATTGACAAAGCTCGAAATTCCATATGATAGTGATGATGCACTATACCTAAGTGATAAGTTAGCTGAATGGATAGCATATAATGCAGTAATTTCAAGCATTGAACTAGCTAAAGAAAGAGGGGTCTTTCCAAGTTTTAAAGGTAGTTTATGGAGTGAAGGTAAAATCATTATTGATACTTGGAGAGAGCTCGAAGAATATAGGAGTGAGAGAATTGAAATATACAGTGAAGATAAAGTATCAAGTAGAGTTAAGGAAGTAACCAGTGAAAGACCTGAAGTTGACTGGAAGAGTATCAAAGAGAAAGTAATCAATGGTATTAGGAATGGTGCTTTAATGAGTATTGCACCTACAGGTACAATATCTATCATCGCAGGAACAACACCAAGTATAGAACCCCTCTTTGCACTTGCCTTTATTAGAAATGTAAGTATTGGTAAGCTCTTAGAGATATACATACCATTTATGGAATACGCATTAAATCACGATTTTTGGAGTAAAATTAAAGATCACGTACTTAGTTATGGAAGAATAGGTAACAGTGATAAAATTCCCGAAAAAGTGAAAAATATATTCAAGACAGCACATGAAATTCACTGGTCTTGGCATATCAAGATGCAGATTGTATGGCAGAAATGGATTGATCAAGGAGTTAGTAAAACTATAAACATGCCGGCAGAGGCAACTATTGAAGATGTATATAACGCGTACTTGATGGCTTGGAAGCTGGGTGCTAAAGGAATTACAATATTTAGAGACAAATCAAAGACTACTCAAGTTATATACCTTGGAATTAAGAGACTTACACAAATTGGTGAAGAAAGTACATATGCATGTAAAGTATGTACGTTAGAATCTGAAGAATAAGTATTATAAGAGACTTCTTACAAGGTTAAACTGAAAACGTGAAAGTTAGTTGTACCTTATGTAGAGGCATTAAGCATTTCTGTGGACTATCTTACTGTCCAGTATTGGTTAGGGCTAGATTAAGCATTAAGATCTCGAAAGTACATAATAGTGATAGTCTTTACGGCTCTACACCTCCTGCAATATTTATTCCATGTAGAACCATGTTAACTCCTCACCTCTTAACACCTCCAGAACTTGGAGATACATCAATATATGACACTTACGAGTTATGGCTAAGTAAAGATCTTACAGAAATCGTTACTCTAAGATGTAGCTTAATTGGTAGTTACTCAGCAATCAATAATTACGATTTTTTGAGTAAGTTACAAGAAATTGCTTTATCGAGAAAGCCTGTAGATGTTGAGGTAAAGTTCAAGAAAAAGCCACATTTTGAGATAGTCTTATCTGAATATCTACCACCGAGAGGTCCTTCAATACCTTTAAGAAAGCTAGTAATTACTAGTAATGTTAGTATTGAAAAATGTGTCTATAAAGTATGTTCCGACGAATTAAAGGCAAATGAAGCTGTTATTGAATTGTATCTAAACAAAGTTCCAATATCTAGAATTGAGAGAATATTTAGTAGTGGAGTATTGGGAGCTAGGCGTAATAGAAAGATAGTGCCTACAAGATGGTCAATAACGGCTGTTGATTCAATAATTTCTAACTACTTAATAAGTAAGATTAAGAAGTACCCATTAATTAATGATTATCTTATCTTTCATAGAGAATATGCTAATAATCTCTTCATCATCATCTTAATACCACAAGTTTGGAGCTATGAATGGGTTGAGGTAAGTTTTCCTGGCAGCGTATGGAATCTATACGGCATTAATGTAGATATTGCCAGTGATTACGAAGACTATAGAGGTAGAATCTCATATGCATCCACTGGTGGTTGTTATTATGCTGCAAGATTGGCAGTAACGGAATACTTATCTAAAATTAATAGGCAAGCTTCAGTACTTGTATGGAGAGAGATCTACAGGGGCTTCAACTTGCCTATAGGTGTTTGGTTTGTCCGTGAGAATGTAAGAAGAACATTCGATACAAGACCTGAAAGATTTAACAGCATTATTGAAGTACTTAACTATATACAGAAGATTAGTAAGATTAATATTCAAACATGGATTAAATATTCAACAATTTTACAGAAAATTCTTTATCAAGAGAGTTTAACAAGGTATCTACGCTATGGCAAAGTATGAATTTATTAGGGTCAAGAAAGCATTATCAGTTTCTAGACTATATGATGTTGATTACTCACTAAACCCATACATTGGTTGTGAACATGGGTGTATATACTGCTATGCACCACAGTATAGTCCTAATAAAGTTAGAGATAAATGGTCAGAAAGAATTCTTATTAAGAAGAACATCCATGAATTACTAGGGAGAGAACTTGCAAAAATAGAAAGAGCCACCATCTACTTATCATCGATCACAGATCCTTATCAACCTATTGAAAATAAAGTTAAACTGACAAGAAGGTGTCTTGAGGTTCTTTTAAATTTTAAGAACATTCACGTATCTATACAGACTAAATCGTCACTAATACTTAGAGATCTAAATCTAATACGAAATTTTGATAAGATTGATGTTGGAGTAACTTTAACATGTCTTAACGATGAACTTGTGAAGACCTTAGAACCTAAAGCATCAAAACTATGCGATAGAATCTTAATTCTTGAGAAATTGTCAGGTATTGGTATTGAGACTTGGATCTTCATGGGACCCATAATTCCATTGTACACTGATAGTGAAGATAATATTGCAAGTATCGTAGAAGTTGCTTCAAGAACTAGTAGTACATTGATCTATGATAAGCTTAGACTCAAACCATTAGTTGTTAAGAGATTACAAGAACATTTAAATGATGTTAGCAAAATCTTAAAGTTAGCCAAAGATGATGCTTATTGGTCAAGAATTTTTAAGATAATTAGAAAGTATTGTGAGAAGTATCATGTTAAATGCACATACTCTCTGACAAGTTATGGTAAATTTTAAAAATCTTTATAAAGTAGAAAGTTACATGTATTCTCGTAGAGAAAGAATCATTGAGATTCTGAAAGAAGCTGAAAAGCCGTTAACAATTCAAGAAATCATTGAAAGATTAGGAGAAGATCTTGATCCCAGAGAAGTTTATGAAGATCTTTATCATGCAGGCAAATCATTAATTAGAAGAAGTGGTGGAAAGATTGTTATTACAATGATTGTTCCTAGATGTAGAGATTGTGGGTATGAATTTAAAGATTTAGATAAGCCTAAAAAACCAAGTAAATGTCCAAGATGTAAATCTCAAAGAATAGAACCACCAAGATTCTACATAGAAGAAGTATAGTGGATATTAAATCTGAATGCATATGTAAGTCTGAGATCTTAATGTATAGATGAGTGGATTGATGGTGATAAGAAGCTTATTTGAAATGTAGTAGAGCTTGTGATAGAGCAGTAGATAAAGGTAAGGTATATATCTTAACGTGTAGGTAATACCTCAATGGGATTGCTACTAGTATTTACTGGTGATGGTAAAGGAAAAACCACAGCTGCTCTCGGAACGTTACTTAGAGCATACGGTCATGGATTTAAGATCATTATTGCACACTTCTTAAAATCGGGTTACTACTGTAATGAACCGATTGGTGAGAAGTTGACTATCTCCTCAAGACTAAGCGATCTTGTTAGAGAATGCTTTATGTACGATTTTTCAAATTCTAAGGAGTTTCTAAACTATGTAATTGAAGTAACATTAAGTGAAGAACCTAACTTACTAATTCTTGATGAAGCTAATGTTGCTATCAATTTTGGCTTTATAAGTATTGACGATTTACTCAACTTTCTCAATAAAATTCCAAAGAATACTCATGTCATAGTTACTGGCAGATACGCACATTCAGCAATTTTGGAACGTGCTGATTTAATTACCAGAATGGAATGTATAAAACACTACCTCAGTAAGGGTATAACCGCCGTTAAGGGACTTGACTGGTAGTTACTTAATTAGTAAATCCATGATGATGCATTTGTTATAGTTTGGGACTTAACTTTAAAGATCTCAAATAATATATTACTTCTTAATAATGCTTACAAGCTTTTTCACTTTCTCAAGCTCTATCTCTCCCTTATCATTCTTGAAATAGGTTCCTATAATGTATCCTGAGACATCTTTGTAGAGATGTACATTTTCTGGAGTTATTCCTGAACCTATAAGTACGGGAAGTCTCGATATTTTCAGTACTTGAGCAACAAATTCTGGATTTGGTGCTTTTCCTGTCCTCCCTCCAGTTACAATAATCGCATCTGCTAAACAGCGTTCCTCATAATCTCTTACTAGATCTTCAATGGATATACTATGTAGTGGTGATGCATGCTTAACAAGAATATCTGCAAGCACTTGAACTTTTTTGTCAAAGTATCGAAACACTTCATGAACCTCTCTTGCACATGGCTCTATAATACCTTCAGGACACACAATAACTTCACAAAAAGCATTACATCTAATGAATGATGCACCCGTAGTTAGAGCTATAATTGCTGCTTCTGGGCAAGAGTTTCTAAGTAGATTTATACCTACAGGTATCGATACTTCCTTAACAACTTCATGAGTGATGATGGTTAAAGTGCTTATTGTCTTTATATCACTCACTCTTTTACTAAACGGATAGTCATGATAGTTCTCTAAAATAATACCATCAACACCACCCTCCTCTAACCTCTTACTATTCCTAATAGTGAAATCTATAAGCTCAGTCATGAAATTTTCAGTCAATTTAAAATTAGGCGAGCCAGGAAGTGCTGGTAAATGAATTACACCTATGACTAATGGTTTTGCTTTATGGAATGTTAATCTCATGTCAGTTAGGCCTGCGTTGCATCACCGATCAGAGTGTTAAGGTTACATCATGAAGATTTTTTGAAAAACTATCATCCAGTGAGTTTAAGAATTTTAAGGACTATTAATCTCTTTCCTCTAATCTATCAGGTCTGAACGTCTTGTACTTACCTGTAGCTTCAGAAAATTCATACTGTATATCTTCAATCTTAACACCTTCTGGTGGCTTCTTAACAACTTCCTCTAAAAACTTCTGTAAGGTACTTTCAGGACCTTCAGCAATAATTTCCATTTCACCTGTTGGTGTTGGTGCTACAAAACCTTTTAAACCCATAGTTAATGCGTGTTTTCTAACATACGGTCTATAACCGGCGCCAAAAGTTCCTTTCAAAATAACTCTTAATCTCTTCATTTCAGTACTCATATCTATCCTTGTATAGTGCTTAGTCACCCTCATTTTAAACTTTATCCTAAATGCTTTGTTTTCATGATACATTCAGTTCTTCTCAGCGGTCATCATAGATCAAGCGCTACAGACCTTCATCACTAGAAGAATTTCTAAAGTATTTAGATTTATATCTTTATCTAGGATGAGAGGGTTTAGAGATAAAGACTTCATAGAAACTCTTGAAGGCCTTCTTATGTGCGTTATTGGTAATGTACATCCTAAAGACAGAGTAATTACTTACCTCAAGTACATACCATCCATGAGTGTGGATACCCCTTGGAGAAGAGAGAGAAAGGGGTATCTACGTATTCTTCCGCATTACGGTGTACTTGGCTATCTCAGTGTTGTAGATTTCTTAAAGAGAAATTATCCACACTATGTAATTTATGATGAAGTTCTTAATCTTGAACTTATTGAAACGCCTCGTAACTACATTAAGAAACACTACAAACCTGAAGAGAGAATTCTTGACATAATTAAAGAACCTAAAGATAAGCTTGAACTTCTTGTTAAAGAACTTGTGCAAGAATTATCAAGCCTTGCAGATGTAGATGTCAATAACTTTGGAATTACGGGTTCAATTTTACTGAACATTCATAATCCAGAAATTTCAGATATCGATCTGGTCATTTATGGTCATGAGAATGCATTGAAAGTTAAGCAGATATTGGAAAGAGAGCTTGAGAGAGGTTTTAAGTTTAGAAGAATTCCTGAAGACGTGTTAGAATACTTGATTGAAAGTACAAGGAGAGTTGTACCTTCACTAAGTCGTAATGAAATTGAAAAAATGTATAAATCAACTGTTTGGAGAAGTATGTATAGGGGAAAAATATTCACAATACATCCTGTAAAGCTTGAAAATGAAGTTCAAGAAAGTTATGGTGATAAGCTATATAGGGGTATGGGTGAAGTTCTCATTAAGGCGAAGATTATTGATGATTCTGAGTCCATATACTTACCATCAGTCTATAAAGTTGATGACGTTAAGTTTCTTCAAGGAGAATATAGCAATGTGAATATTGAAGAGATCGTCAGTTATGAAGGTTTCTATAGAGATATAGCTAGGAAGAATGATTATGTGTATGTGTATGGTAAGTTAGAGAAGGTTATCGATAGAAAGAGAGATTATGAATATTATAGAGTCGTCGTTGGCTCTATGGAGTTGAGAGGTAGAGACTACATTAGACTTGAAAATTGGATTAAAAGTTAAATAGTTTTGATAAGTTCTTTAACGAGACTTACTAAACTATTTGCTAGGTTTTCAGCTTCTTTCTTCTCCTTATGTTCAACGAAGATTCTAATTAAAGCTTCAGTACCTGAAGGTCTGATTAAGAACCATCCATTATCAAGAAATACCTTTACTCCATCAATTCTTACCTGTCTATAATTTTCAAATTTCTTAGCAATTTCTTCAATGATCTTGGATACTTTTTCTCTATCTTTAAATTCAAGTTTAACCTTAGTCTTCACAGGATAGTATCTTGGTAATTCTCGATATGCTTCTGTAAGTGTTTTTCTGCTTTCTGCTAAATATTCAAGCATAAGAATTGTTGTCATTATTCCATCACGAACAGGGTGATGTTTAGGGTATAGGAATCCGCCATTTTCTTCAAATCCTGTTAAGGCATTGGTCTCTAAGATTTTATAAGACACGTGTATAGAGCCTACAGGTGTCCACTCAATTTTTAAACCGTAATTACTTAATACTTCTTCCACAAGTACCGAAGAAGATACTGGAGTAACAACAATATTGCTTACCTTTTCTTTTTCCGCAAGATGCATAGTTAGTAAGGTTCCACTTCTATCACCCCATAAAACTTCACCTTCCTTAGTAATGAATATAGCTCTATCAACATCACCATCATAAGCAACGCCGAAGTGAACATCGCTATGTATGGTCATACTTATAGTATCTTTTAGAGTTTCAGGTATGGGTTCTGGTAATCTTCCAGGAAAAGTTCCATCAAGATTTGCATTTACAGATATGAACTTCACGCCTATTCTTCTCAATATTTCGGGCATGATTGTAGAAGCAACACTATTAGCACAGTCAATAATGATCTTGAAGTTGGATTCTCTAATTCTATCAATATTGGCTCTGCTAATTACATCATCTATGTAGTTCTTGATCAAGTACTCAACATTATGTACTTTACCTACACGATCATAAGCGACTAGATTAAATTTTTCTTCCCAGAATACATTTTCAATTTTTTCTTCCTCTCTTCTGGGAATTTCTACACCATTAGGTCCTATAACTTTTATGCCATTATACTCTGGCGGATTGTGACTTGCAGTTATCATTATACCACCATCAAATTTTTCTCTCTTTACTAAATATTGCATAACTGGAGTTGGTGCATATCCAAGATCATGTACTTCACATCCAGTAGCTACTAGACAAGCCTTAATGATATTAGCAATAAAATCACTCGATGTTCTTGCATCTTTAGCTATGAGTATCGATTTTCCTGAAAAATATGTACCTATTGCTTGACCTATCTTGGCTATGAAGATTGGTGTAAAATCTTGGCCAATAATTCCACGAATACCATTCGTTCCAAATAATCGCCTACTCATCTTGACTATTCTTTAAAATTTTTCTATAAATGTCTTACTAATTTTGAGTGTTAATTACTAAACATTATGTCTTTCTACTTGTTAGAAGGCTTGCAATGAAGTATGTTAAAGCGCATTCAAGCATTAATGTTAAAGCCGAAAGTATATGTGACACTTGCCGTACTAAGAAAGGCCCAACTGCTCATCCATGAAGCTGAGAGTGCAAGATCAATAATTATGGGCCCAAGATCTCTCTTACCAACATACCACTCATCGGACACTCGTGCTTTCTAATCATATATATTCCTAAACCAGCACTTATAGTTATTAATGTAATAATTGCAGATAATACTGCTATTGCTGTTTCAGGTGTTGCCGATAATATGGGCATGCTTTCTCATTTTTCTTCATTCTCCTCCCACATATACTTTAATCTTATATAAAGTAGATACACACCTAATGCGATACTTATAGCTTGTATTGCCAAGTATGTTATTCAATCTTGGTCAGTATTGCTATACCTAATACAGCAAGGATATGGAGTATAGTGCTGATCGCTATACTAAACCATACACGTCTACTCGTGGTACTCATGAGCATTAGATAGTGTATTCATGATTTTTGAGCATTAAGTCTTGTGCTAATATGTCATAAATCTACATATTGTTTAAACTAGAAGGTAACCTTTTAACTATGCTCAATCTAAATATAACGAATGAGGTGTGATGTTTAAACTTATAAACTCATTGCCAGGAGATCTAACACACGATATCTCACAAATCTTATTAAGAAATTATGTAATCTTTAGATCATTATGCTTTAAGAAATTACCTGAAATACCCATAACGAAACTTTGCAATTATAGGCTACGCAATCCTATAGGTATTGGTGCAGGAATCGATAAGAATGGCGATCTACTTAAGAATTTCTTAAAGATTGGTCTTGGCTTCATAACTTTAGGTTCAGTAACATTACATCCAAGGCAAGGCAATCCTAAACCAAGAATATACAAGATGTATGGTAAGAAGTTAATGATTAACTCTATGGGATTACCTTCAAGAGGTGTGTACTATTTGATTCGAAATTTAAGGAAGTATTCAAAATATAGGCATAGAGATTCAATCATTATCGTAAGTATTGCAGGTTCTAAGTTAGAAGATTATCTAAAATTGACACATATATTGAATAGTGAGGATTTTCAAATTCTTGAAGTGAACATTAGTTGTCCTAATGTGGAGGGAGTTGAGTATTGGAGGGATCTTTCAGAACTAGAAAGACTTATCAAAGAAATTACTAGCGTAAGTAGAAAGAAAGTAATCATTAAGTTACCACCCTTAAGTAGTGAATATACAAGTACTCAATTCAAGGAAACACTAAAATTACTACATAAACATGATGTTGATGGTGTGTGTTTATCAAACACTTTAAGTGTGAGAAATTTAGATAGGAAGTACATAGCTGCTGGTCTAGGTGGTCTCTCAGGAAGGATTCTCTACAATACTGTCAAGGTAATGATAAAGATTGCAAAACATAACTATGGTGATGACTTAGACATAATCGCCATGGGTGGTGTACTTCATGGTCATCAAATGTGTGAGTTGCTTAAACTCGGAGCTGATGCTGTAGGTATAGTTACAGCCTTTGCTTTTCAAGGCCCATACGCAATTTATAGATTAGTTAGAGAGTTTCTAAAAACGTATGAGAATTCTTAAAGGTAAAGTGATCTATGGTTCAGGAACTCTTGAAGGTAAGGTCGTAGTTTCGAGAAGACCTATATCGTTTCTTGGCGATATTGATGGTGTGAGAGGTATTCTGAAGCTCGATGATGAAGAAATTTCAATCTATAGCAAGATCTTGATAATACCTTATAGTGTGGGCTCTACTGTTGGTCCATACATAATGTATCAACTTTACAAGTACGGTAAGAGACCCAAGGCTATACTTACCGTAAGAGCAGATACTTTACTAATTATTGGTTCAATAATTGCTGAAATAGCGTTAATTACGGATTTACCTGAAGATATTTTAAACATACCTAGAGACAGCTATGTTAAAATTGATTTAAATAGTGGTGAAGTATGTATTTTACAGGAATAGTAAATGCAGATTGATGTAAAGATTGCACTGCTTATCCTTGAAGAGTTAGCTCTTAGAAATGGAAGAGTCAGGAAGAAGTATTTAAAAACATATAGAATGTTAACGTATTGGAAAGGTTCAGAATACTCTCGCAAGATCTTGAATAAGCTAGTTGAAGGTGGATATTTAAAAATTGATAGTGACTATGTAGTTTTACTCAAAACTTTCAAAGTTAATAAATCTTTAAGTAACATTTATAGAGAAATGAGGAAAATACTAACTAGTACTTCTTAGATGACATCATAGCGTAAGATTTAAAGACTTCTAAACCAATACGATAGTAGAAACAGTATGGGCCCGTAGCTTAGCCAGGTAGAGCGCCCGGCTCATAACCGGGTGGTCCCGGGTTCAAATCCCGGCGGGCCCACCACGAGTGGGATTCTACCTCTTCATACAGCAATCATATATGAATCATTTAAGAGCAACTTGATTGAAGTTAATGATCTCTGTAACTTAAGGTTACACTTAAAGTTCTGAACATTACCTTATAGTCATGTTTAGAGTTGCTATCATTGAAGGTGATGGTATTGGTCCTGAAGTTATAAGTGCTGCACTTAAAGTTCTTAGTCACGTAGTTTCTAAATATAATCTCAATCTTGACATCATTAAGGTTGAAGCTGGTGATGGAGCTTACAGAAAATATGGTTCACCACTTCCAGAAGATTCTTGGAGAAAGATAATCAATTCTGATGTTATTTTGAAAGCACCTGTAGGTGAAACTGCAGGTGATGTTGTTGTTAAGATAAGACGTGAACTTGACCTTTATGCCAATATTAGACCATCAAGAACTTACCCGAACGTACCTTGCCTAAGACCAGGTATTGACTTAGTCATAGCTAGAGAAAATACTGAAGACGTCTATGTACGTGCAGAATACATGTTATCCAACAATGTAGCTGTAGCTTTAAGAGTAATTTCCAAGAAGGCTAGTGAGAGAATTGCAAGAATAGCCTTCAAGTTAGCTATGGAGAGAAAAAGAAAAGTAACTATTGTCCATAAGGCTAACGTCATGACTATAAGTGATGGATTATTTAGAAGCACTGTTAGAGAAGTAAGTAAAGAATTTCCAGAAGTTCAAGTCGATGAGATGTATATAGATGCTGCTGTTATGGATCTTGTAAGAAGACCTGAGCGCTTTGACGTTATAGTAACTACTAATCTTTTTGGAGATATTCTTAGCGATCTAGCAGCTTACGTTACTGGAAGTATAGGTCTTGCACCAAGTGCTAACATAGGTGATGAGAAGGCAATGTTTGAACCTATACATGGGGCTGCTTTCGATATTGCAGGTAAAGGTATAGCCAATCCAACAGCTATGATACTATGTACAGCATGGATGCTTAAATGGTTAGGAACAAAACATAAACTTGAAAATTACATAAATGCTGGCTTAGCCATAGAGAGAGCTATTGAAGAAACTTTAAGTGAAGCCTTGAAACTCACACCAGATCTTGGAGGATCAGCAAAAACTGAAGAATTTACACAAGAAGTATTAAAAAGAATATAAATGACAATAATAGACTATAATTACAAGACCATACACGGAATTTACTTTATAGATAAAGTAAGTGAAGTTGAAACTATACACAATTTCTGTAAAATCGATATACCAATACCAATAGCTATTTACGGCCCTGAAGGTTGTGGAGAAACAGAACTTTTCAAATACTTAATTCATAAATTTAAAGATGATAAAAACATTTTAGTAATATGCATAGATGCTCTTGAAGAAAGTAATTTAGAGAAAGCTATCATGAGTAATATCGATATTAAATGGTTTGAAATTATTAAAGAAATATCATCAAGTATTGAAAGTATTGATAAGTTAATAATATGATCATTATCATTAATTATCGATAACTTCTCAAGAAAATTAGTATTAAAGAATAGAATTCTAATGCTTCTAATTGATGATGTTTGTAAAGCTATTGATTTTGAAAATGTTGATAAGTATACAAAATGGACTTATGAACTTAATTAGTAAATTTAAGAAAGATTATGAAGTTAAATCAGTAATTCCAATTCTATCAACTTCTGAAGGTATGTCAAAGAGAATTTTAGTAAGACATACCTATGTTAAATTATTTATGATTTGGAATCTTGATAGAGAATCATTCACTCGTCTTACCAAACAAGTAAATCCTGAAATCAATATTGATAAGTTATGGAAATATCTTGGTGGTAATTCTGAACATTAATAAATTTATGGAAATGGTATAATTGGAATTTTGAAGAATAGTTTAATGATGCTATACTTAACATAAAATTAAGAATAGAACCCTCATTTAAAGATTAGAAACTGAACTTATTAAAGCCGTTAAAGATATTGATGAAACTTCTTATGAAGTTAAAGAAAAACTTGAAGATTTGGATCTCATCATTAGATTATACAAAACCATCGATTCAAGAATAATTGAACCAGATTTCGAACTTGGCATTGGTCATGAGCGGGTTTGGCAAATACCAGCACATAAATATGCATTATCTAAGATATTAGGAGTATAGATCTTAAGGTGATTATCCTCTAAAATACTTATTGTGAAGCTTTTACTTGAAGTTAATGATATTGTTAAGAAGTTTGGAAAAACTATTGCTGTAAATGAGTTATCATTTAATATCTATGAAGGTGAAGTTTATGCACTTGTTGGACCTAATGGTGCAGGAAAAACAACAACATTAAGAATCACTATCGGTCTTTTAAAATCAGATAAAGGTTGTGTAAAAATTAGAAACATAAATGTTCATAAAGATAGAGTAAATGTTTTAAAATACATGACCTTTATGCCTGATGTACCAGTAATTTATGGTGGAATAACTATACGTGAATATTTAATCTTCATAACAAGTATTAGAA
>Ga0190367_1000149_pt1 | contig 55026 bp, 59 predicted proteins | sample 4872181011_MG_FD_171838 | JGI IMG/M metagenome (GOLD analysis project Ga0190367, IMG submission 171838) | Hydrothermal vent microbial mat bacterial communities from Southern Trench, Guaymas Basin, Mexico - 4872-18-10-11_MG | ecosystem: Environmental > Aquatic > Marine > Hydrothermal vents >... | reverse complement strand
TACTGGAATACTACACTCATTATCAGCATTAATAACATTCTTATTTTCAGGGTTAGGTGCTATTTACTCATATAGAGTTGATGACAAGATTTCCCGTTTTATCTGGCCCGTCCTTGGAGTTATAAGTCTAGTCGCACTAGGACTATTTATTAACCATATCTATCTTGGTCTAGGAGCTGGTGGAATGGAGAGAATAATCGTATATCCCGTGTTTATATGGCTTATCGGAATCTCCACTGTAATCATACATGAAACTTAAAGAAGAAAAATAAAGATAGTAATTAATTAATCAATAGATTTATAGTTACATTATCCCTCTATTTCGACTATTACTTTAGATAAACAATCATTTACTTTTAGTCTATTAAATAGTCCAAGTAGTCATTATTAGTCTAATGTGTTATAATTTAAAATAGGAAAAGCAAATATCGAGATTCTCGGTTCTAAAAGATTAATCTGACACTTTTATTAAAGGTAAAAAGGTAATTTTAATTGTTTTTAAGCTTAGGTTGAGTTTTTCAGCGTTGCTCCGCTTCATCATAAAGATCAGGAAAAGCCTACCGTTCATCATCCATAAAACAATTAATGATTTTTAGGATTATTTTTTAGCTTTATAGATTTTGAATTTTTCCAGATTAAATTGAATAGCTCTTTTATTGGTTTTACTAGTTTCTGTATGTTATATACTACTGCTATTAGTTCATCTTCTAGTGACCCTTTTAAAACTTCTATTTGATCTCTAATTATACATAAAAAAGTCGCTTCCTCAGATACTCTAACATCATTAACTATATTGATTATTTGAAATGCTTCATTTATACATTTCTCATTTGTGATTACTCTAATACTTATGTTATTCTTTCTGAGTTCTTGGAATATTACATCTAGATTTAGCTTTAACCATATATCTAATCTGTCGATTATAATATCAACCGTTTTCTCTGTTGAGTATAGCGTTGCCTTTATTTCTCTAATCACCGAGCTATCTCCCTTAACAATTAGAACTTTAGATTTAACATGCCTTCTCTTATATATTGCTGACAACTTTTCCATTAACTCACTTATTATGTGATCATACTTATTCTTAATTTCAGATAGAACTTTAGCTGGATCTTCAGGGGAGTATACCCTTGGCTTCTGACTAATTAAGTGGACAACTCCTTTACTTTCCAGCTTGGATAAGACATAATAAATTTTTGATGATGGAACTTCCGAGAATTCTATAATTTCATGTACAGATGCGTAGCCTAGGTATAGTAATGATACATATGTTTTAGCTTCATATTCTGTAAAACCTATTAACTTCATTAACTCGATAATCTCATTTTTCACAATATTTATCTACCACCGTAGAGGTAGATTAATCTTATCGAATCTTATTTTTAAATCACTTTTTGGATGAGAAGGTACTTAGAGTCTGTTTATAAACGTATTTTTAGAGAAGAGAAGATTAGGTATAGACATACTCTCAATTTAATGGTTACTCTAACTATAATTTTTATTTCTGCTAGAGCTTTAGCCGAGACCTTAGAGTTATTTCCAGTAGCTATTAACCCGGTTATCTCATGGTTAGGAATTAATTTTGCATATAGAATTGCTTCAGCTATAGATTTTATATATGGATTAACAGGCTATTTTTTGACGCCAGAGTATCTTTTAGAACCAGAGTATCCAGAGGAAATACATATGATATATTTAAATACTCAAGTTACTAGATTTTTTAATACTCCTGTTTGGGTTATTTCGCTTTGGATTTTCTCATTTATTTGGATTTTTGGGACATACATAATTATCTCTTATATTACATATTTACTCGCTAGGGTATTTAATGAAGAAATCAGTTTTAAACTGATTTTTGTTTGGACTGGTGTTGCTTTTATACCGTGGATGAATTGGTGGTTTTACATTGGTTCTGAAACTATGTTTGAAATTCTACCTCAAAAGATCTATATTGATATGTTTCCACCGTTTAGGACAGCCATTTCTATTGAGGATGCTATTGGTAAGCCTAATGTTTTAGCTATTGAGCAGTATTGGGATATGTGGAGTATTGGGTTTTTATGTTTAATTTGGAGTATGCTTCTCTTTACATTTTTTATAACTAGATTAGTTAATGTTGATATTAAGCGTGGAATTTTAATTTCACTTCCATGGTATATATACTCTGTTTTTCTAGTTATTGGTTCACTTGATGTATACTCTATAGTTTATTGGTTAAGGAAACTTGGTGCGTGGGAATATGGATTATTCCCATTTATAGTTATACCAAGTATTTTTGTTGGTATATTACCTAGGATTAATCAACATAAAATTAAATGGCAAAGGTGGAGGTGGTTATCGCTAATAATTATTACAGTAATTTATTTTTGGTCTATGTATCCATATCCATATTTACTAGAAGGTGTATTTGGGAATCCTGTGATTGAATGGGAATTTTGGTGGGCTTGGTTAGGTATTATCGTAATTTTTACATCTATGTTTTTAGGTAGGATTTCTTGTGGATGGTTTTGTCCATATGCAATTTTCCACGAGTTGATGAGTAAGGTTAAGATCCCTAGATTACCTATTCCAGAAGTATTTAGGAGACGTAGATGGGAGATTTTCTTCGGCTTACTAATTGTTATAGGTACTATCGAGATTTTCTGGGAGTGGGATTTCCTAATCTTATACTGCAGAATCTATACTATTCTATCTATTATTTTAGCTTTTATTTGGGTTCCTCGTGCTTGGTGTAGGCATTTATGTGTTTTAGGTGCTTATGCTCAGGCATATTCAAAGACAAGACTCTATGGTATTAAAGTTGATCCTAATAAGTGTCAGAGGTGTGATGTTTGTAAATGTCAAGAGATTTGCCCAGCAGATATAGATTGGAGAAGGTATATTGTTGAGAGTGATATTTGGGTTTTGCCAGATGAATGTTGGCTTTGCTTTAAATGTATCGAGGTATGTCCTAATAAAGCGGTTAGCTTCGGCCGGTTACCTTAAAAAGCTACAATTACGCTAAATTATACTATTTAAGTTGTTAATTAAGTATATTCTTAGTAATTTGTTTAATATGAAAATTTAAGTATATATTGCTTGAATTATTGTAATTGATTACATATGTTGTCAGGATTAGATGAAAAAGATTTAATGTTACTCGATATTTTACAGAAAAATTCTAATCTATCATTGAAAGAGATATCTAGGAAATTAAAATCGCCTATAACAACTGTACATGCTAGGTTACGTAAACTTGAGAAAGCTGGTATTATTCAGGGTTATAAAGCAATATTGAACTATAAGAAAATTGGCTTTAGTACTACAGCGTTCATCCTAGCATCATTTAGATATAAAATTATGAAAAACGGTAAGCTGATTTCTCAACGTGAAATAGCAAGGAAGATCGCTAATTTACCTGGTGTACAGGAGGTACATATCATATCTGGTGATTGGGATATATTAATTAAAGTTAAGGCTAGAAGTGTAGATGAGGTTGGTAAATTTGTTTTAGATAAATTGAGGCTTGTTGAAGGTATTGAAAAAACTTTAACATGTGTAGTATTTGAATCTGCAAAGGAAACAATAGAAGTTCCAATTAAAGAAATTTTAATGAAAAGTTATGAGGAATAATCGTATATGCAAAAGAATTTTTAGAAATATTTTTATGGAAATTTATTGTTAACAGTGTGAATTAATTAATTTTTGGAGGTAAAATTGTTGTGATTAATAGGAAAGTAATTTTTATTCCATTTTGTCTTCTTGCTCAGGGACTAAGAGCTAGAGGTTTAGCGAAAAGATATAATGCTATTGTTAAACCATTAATTCAATACCTCATAGACAATGAGGTCAATATTATTCAAATGCCATGCCCAGAGATTAGGTATGAAGGTGTCTATAGATTACCTGCTGGTAAGTCACATTATGATAATGATAATTATAGGAGTATATGTCGAGAAATAGCTGGTGAAGTCGTTCACTTTATTATGGATTTACTTGAAAATGGCTATTATGTGGTCGCTATTTTAGGGGTAGACGGTTCGCCATCATGTGCAGTTAAGTATGTAACTGTTGGTAAAAGGAGAGTTAGAGATATGGGAATATTTACGGAGGAGTTAAGAACAAGACTAGACTATGAAGGATTAAATGTTCCTATGGTAGGAGTTAGTATTTATGGTCTTAAAAGTGCAATAAGAGAAATAGATAGATTGTTAATTGAGTCAGAGATAAAAAGGTTGTAGGGTTATCCCGTAAGGTTTACTACAGCTATTAATTCATAGTTGTCAAGTGAATGTACAGTCATATATGTATTTGACATAACATATAGATAGTTTCCTATATATGCACATCTATCAACATAGTAGTTATAATTAAACTTTAAGTTATTACTTTGACCCTCACTAAGAAGTCTAATATGACTAATGTTACCCATAATTTTTAGCCCATCTGAGCCTACATATATTGATACTATTCCTTGCCAGAAGCTCTTAATAAGGACATTCTCTTCATTTTCTTCTTCATTCACCACTTTCATATTGTATATTGTAACTGGTAGAAATATTAGATTCTTCTCCGGGTAGAATAGGAATGCTTTATGGTCATATAGAACAGGAGTATCTCCATGTTCTCCTAATACTATTTTATCAAGTTCAATAGGATTACTTACATTTTCAATGTTAAATATGCTTATTTTAATACCCATGACTCTACCCAATTCGTCAGCTTCCCTTCCAACTCCAATAAGTAGGTTGTTTTCTAGTGGATGTAAGTAGCATGAGAAACCAGGAATCTTTAATTCACCGACTATCTGTGGATTACTTGGATCATGTAGATCAATTACAAATAGTGGATCTATGATCCTGTATGTTACGATGAAACCTAAATCTCCCATAAACCTAACCGCATAAATTCTCTCTCCAACCGCGATATTTTCTAATTTACCTACAATATCAAGAGTCATATTTAGAATGTATATGCTGTTGCTCATTTCACTCCAGTCCGTTAGAGAATGTACAGTTGTGGCTATTCTGAAGTAACCATTATATTCATCCATACTGAATTGATTTAATACTGTTCCTGGTACAGTGCCATAAGCGTCAACACTAATCTTGCCATCTCCGATGTGGATTCTGTAAATTATTGTATACTCTTGTCCATTCTTAATGTGTCCCCAATCAAATGCTGTAACATAGATGTTATCCCTAGATACATATATTGTTGAAGTACATACCGGTAGTAAGAAAGATTCGTAGTTAAACTCTCCATTATCTAAGTTTAATGAACTTACTATAACCAGGTTATACATATAATCAGCAATCTCTACGTAATGAATCTTCTTTATATTAACAGTAAATATGCCTTTATATGTTATCCTAGGAATTTCTGTTTCATTAAATAATGTTGCTTGAGTGATCATATAGACATAGTTATCAATTAATCTAGCAGCAGTATAAACACCATCAATAGTAACTTTATTTTTTAGCTTCGGCTCTTCGCGGTTAGAAATATCAAATATATATATGGTAGTATTTGGATATCGAGGTTTTGCCTCCATAACAGGAGGTTGAGGTTTTTCTACAACGTTAGATTCTCTTAACGGTAGCATCTTGTAGATACTATATTGGACAGAGAATACAATAAGTTTATCATTATAAATGAAAATCCCTATTGGAGACCCATTTACAGTTAACTCGCTAACTACTTTTATGTTTTCTGGTGGATATGCATTTACAATGTACACCTGCCCATTCCTAACTAAATATAGGTATCTCCCATCATTCTTTAGAATATCTGGCTCGTCAACACCCTCAACTTGTACATTGGTCTTAGAGTATGTTATATCACTTCCATAAGATAGGCTTTCGGTCTTCGCCCCAGAAATGTCTGTAACTGCTGGTGGCGGTATAGATCTGGAAATGGGAAAACCAATCTCAGGACCAAGAACTTGAATACCTTCCTTACTTGCTATATTACGCATTTGTCGAATAAACTTTATGAACTCTCCCATACTGTTAAATGTCTTTATTTCTTTGTCAGCTACCGGAGTATTATGGTCAGTATATATAGTAGGCTTATATGCAAAAATTACTGTTCCGATGGAAATTAGAGCTATTAATGCAATAACTATGAAACATCCTGACCTGGACATCAACCTACTCACCAGATAACCATGAATATCCATACACAATTTAAGTAAATTATTCTAGAACCAATATCATCGAAAAAATAGATTTCTAGAAATTTTAGTTTAGATACTCCATATGGTAAAAGACTACTATGCTACCCTCTTAAATGATTATGAGTACATTCTACATGTATTTTCTTCCAAAATACCCTTCTACCTTTCGTTAACAACCGCTTAAATTCATCTCTTAAAACAACTTTTGATATTACAGTTTTAACGATAATTGTATGCTCATCAATAATTTCACATATAAGTACATATCTCTTTGTCCAAATAACTATCCGATCTGTAAAGAGTCTATAATATCCGTCTCTAATGATATTCCTTATAACATCTAGCAGAAGCTCTAGAGTTGCTTTTGGATACTCTCTAGTGGCCCTCTCACGCAACCTATTTATAGCATGCTTAGTTACTAATACTCTAACTATACCCTTATTTATGAAACGTCTGAAAAAGGTTCTATGATCTATATAGTCACTTGATTCTTCAGACACAATAGTAACTAATAACTAGTTTTTCGTATAACCTTTACAGAAGATTCATTAATACACCCTTTACCTCGTGAATATTTATGAGACCTAAATCTCCTTTTTCAATTCTATTCTCTGGGTCATATACCGTAAATACTCCATACCAATCATGTACAGCGTCATCTGGGCCTCTATCATTTTCAGATAAGTATTTTGATGGCCATCCTAATGTTCCAGCTGCCCTCCAGCTAAGATCATCCAAATAGACTATTAGATCTGGCTTATCTCCAGTAGCTACAGGATAGAGCTCCTCAGGAGTATAAACTATGTTTAACCACCTTTCACCATTTGGTCCACGAATACTTAGAATATCACTTTTCAGCTGCTCAATCACTCTCTCATACTTACTCCGCTTTACAATTCCCTTGGGCTCTCTCCCCTCTAAGTTTATAAATATTCTTGAGTAATATCCTCCCCATCCCCATGCAATCGTCTTACTCCAATCAATCATATCAGCAGTTAAATCTATACCAGGTTTATCTACCTCTTTCTTAAGCTTTAGGTATCCAGCTTCAATAAGCCATTGATTTATGCAAAAAGCGCCTTTCATAGGCTTAGCCCCATGATCAGAAACTATAATCACTACTGTATCACGTGGTATTTTATTGAGAAGCTCCCCTATTCTTTTATCTATCAACTTGTAGTACTCTGGAATTACATTTTCATATTTATTTCCAGGTTCATATTTCTGATGATTTTTATCATAAAACTTCCAGAATGCATGCTGTACTCTATCAACACCAATCTCAACGAACATAAAGAAATCCCACTTCTTTTCTAGTAGATAGCTAATTATATCGAAGTGTTGATTAGTCATACTCCATAGTTCCTTAATAATCCTATCTTTATCTTCAGAACGATATACAACGTCAAATATATACTTACCAAACTTTCTTTCTAACTCAAATTTTAGAGTTATAGGCCACGTATATGATACATCCGTAGATGGTGTTATAAAACAGCTTATCATGTATCCATTTACTCTCTTAGGAGGATATGATGGTGGAACGCTCATAACTATACTTCTTAAACCTCGACTACCTAACTCATCCCAAATAGCTGGATACTTGATTGATTTTGAACTAGCAATATATGATGCATTTACATCTCCAGGTTTTCTATGTCTAAAGCCATATAGACCAAGTTCCCCAGGAGTTTTTCCAGTAACCATTACAGCCCATGCAGGAATTGTTATTGGAGGATGTGAAGACCTTAATATATATCTAGATCCTTCATGTACTATACTTGATAAATTTTCTAATTCACGCCCTAAACCTTCATATAATATACTTGGAGGAGTCGAATCTAATCCTATAATAAGCATTTTCATTTCTCTACAGCCTCCTCTAATGAATTAATAACATCATCCAATACTTTTTGTGAGAAACTAGATAATTGGATAGAAAAAACGTTTTCTTTACCACCAACATTATACCCTAAACCCTTAAGTTTTAAAATTGATTTAGAAAGATTATAGTCATAGCTTCTTACATAAATACTTTTTGGACCATTAATAACTTCAGAGATAACTATAGTTATGTAACCCATATTTTTAGCTGCAAGGAACTTACCGATGTCAGATGTAATTAGGTATTTACTTCTTATCTTGTAGACTCTATAGTTACTTCCTTCTTCAACCGGTGAAATACTATTTATGATACGTTCAATCTCCTTACTTACTAAACTATAGTTACTCCGAAGATCATGATTTAATATAACATCACTTAGCTTCTCAACATTTCGTAACCAGTGTATGACTTCCTTTATAGCATCTGGATTATTCAACTGATAACATGAGTTAATAATATTTTTAGCCTCAATTAAATCATTGATACACCAGTGTTTTTTCCTTATAAATTTATTGATATTAAACCACTCTCTAAATATTTTATATTTAGGCCCTAAATCGCAAAAATATCCTAACAATACCTGTAAATTAAGTGGAACATCAAAATGCTTATGTAGTAGCCACGTATTTGATGGATAATCTGATAGTGATAAGCCATGAACATAAGGATTTACATATCTAACTTCCCTTGGTAAAGAGTTAACGTGATGATCAATTACACATACATTAATATCATACTCCCTTTCTAAATTCCTAATTTCCCCTATAGATAATGCATAATCTACTAAAATAATGGTATCTGGTGAATATGCGGATACATCATTTTTATTTATAGCTTTATATTCGTAGAAACCCAGTTTCGGAATTGATATATAGGTATTCAACTTATAGTTATCAAGTATATTGAGGAGTATACTAGCTGATGCAATACCATCTGCATCCCAATGTGGAACTATTAATACAGCATCTATATTCTGTAGATAATTAAGAAATGACTTGACAATATTCTCCAAGTTTTTCACCTAATAAATGGATTTTCAAATTTTAGTATAGCTCTTGCAACTTCTCTTCTCATCATGTACTCAGGAGGATATCTTCCTTCTAAAAGCATTTGTCTGATCATTGTACCACTAATTTTTATCTTATCTGATTCACTATGTGGGCATATCTTTTCATTAACCATACCGCTACATTTTCTACAATAAAATGATTCTCTAATGAAAAGTGGAGTTATACCTAGATCTGGAAATTCATCGAAGATCTCCCAAGCTGCATATGGTGGGTAGTAATTTCCAACTCCAGCATGGTCCCTACCAACTATAAAGTGTGTACATCCATAATTTTTCCTCACTATTGCATGGTGTATTGCTTCTCTAGGTCCAGCATACCTCATTTCCATTCTTAGTATAGCGAAAACAACACTATCTTTGGGAAAATAATTTTCTATTAAAGCCTCATATGCAGAGATTATAACTTCATCTCTGAAGTCGCCAACTTTCTTCCACCCGATTAATGGATTTATAAATAAGCCATCTGCAAAGGTTAATGCGGCCTTCTGAATATATTCATGACCTAAATGTGGTACATTTCTAGTTTGAAAACCAACAATAGTTTTCCAACCTTTCTCTCGAAATAGAACTCTAGTCTCAATTGGTCTAAGTAGATACCTATCAAATTCTGATGGAACACTATTTAGTAACAAGACTTTCCCTCCTATAAGTAAATCATTTCGAGATAATGTTCTTGAGACACCTGGATGTTTAGTATCTCTAGTTGAATATACTTTTTCTGCGTACTCCCATTTATCCCATTTATACATATCTGAGACCTCTAAAAGTGCAACTGGGATATCATTATAATAAAGTAAGAGCTCATCACCTACGCTTATTTGGCTTCTGAGCTTCATATCTATATCGAGAATAATTGGTATTGTCCAGGGAATATCATTTGATAAACGCATACTATTTAGTACGTATTCATAATCCTCACTATCTAAAAAGCCCTCTAAAGGACTATATGCTCCATAAGCGATATTTTCAATATCTGATGCCATGCTTAAGTTGATACTAAGCTTTATAAAATCTTTTGTGTTAGATAGAATTCTTTCCCTAACTTTTTCACTTGCAACTCTATTTACCAACTTATTTCCATGTGGTCTTGATACCATAAATAATCACCAACTAGATATAACCTAAACGCCTAAGTCTATCTAAAATTTTCTTCTTATCCTCTTCTGTAAATGGCTCCTCATACTTTGCTGCTTCATGAGCAGCTACAACCTCCCTAAGAACGTAAGTTACATATTGTGAAACACTCGAAAACCCTGTATCCTTTATAAGCTCCTTAATTCTATTGTATAGGGTAATTGGAATCGAGACAGTTGTATATTTATGTTTATTTACCATGGCTAACACCCTTTAATACACTCTCTAACAAGAGATAACAGCTTATTTACATTATCCTCTATGGAACAATTCTCGGTATCTAAGGTTAAGATTGGATTTTCAGGTGGTTCATACGGATCATCTAAGCCAGTCATATGCTTAATTTCTCCTCTTAAAGCCTTTTTATATAGTCCTTTAGGATCTCTTCTCATACATTCCTCTAAACTACACTTAACATAAATCTCATAGAAGGGAACTTCTTCTTCGACTATTCTCCGTATCTCTTCCCTAACATCCCTATATGGTGATACAAAGCTACATAATACGATAACACCATTCCTAGCTAACAACCTAGAGATCCAAGCAACTCTTAATAAGTGGTTTCTTCGTTCCTCCTTCGTAAAACCGGCACCAACATTTATAGTTTTACGAACCCAATCACCATCAAGAAACTCAACTCTATACCCCTCACTTCTTAAGGTATCAGCCACGCGCTTAGCTACCGTCGTTTTTCCACTTCCAGGTAAACCGGTTAACCAAACAACAAAACCTTTATCTAAATGCCTCAATACAAAAACACCGCTTAAATAAGTCTATGAATAGTAACTTATAAACTTTAATTATATTTAATTAAAAAAGCATAAAATCTCCATATAAAGAATATACTTAATATCTATAATGAATATAAGTAATTTATTTTTCTTGCTTCTTGTTTAGCGCATCCTTTAGCATTGAAAGATAATTCTCTGTATCCTCCTTAACCCAGTCTTTAACATCTATTCTTTCAATATTACTATTTTCATCGATCATTACTACAGCTACTATACCAGCATTGATAATTGCTCTCTTACACCTATCACAGGGAATGCTTTTAACAATTTTACCGGTTTTCGCATCCACTCCATATAAGTATAATGTTCCTCCAAGAACACTAGCGCCTGTTCTAGCAGCGTTGATAATCGCATTTTCTTCTGCATGTACAGCTGGACAATATTCATATGCACGACCATGTGGTAAATTGAGTACATCTTTTAAGCATCCTACTTCATAGCAGTTCACTCCACCCCTAATTGGACCATTATAACCAGTCGATACTATTGCATCACTTTTAACAATTATAGCTCCATATTTAACCCTTAAACATGGAGACCTTAAAGAAACTGCTCGAGCAATTTCCAGATAATACCTATCTTTCTCTGGTCTACCAGCATGTATCATAATATAATTATTAACTATATATGGTATTTATGTCTGGAGCTATTTTAGGAAGCCCCTTTATTTTTAGCCAAAACCACTAAAAATGAAATAATACTATTAACCTTTTTCTAGTTAATTATGTAAAAATTCGAGTTTACTGACTATTTATCTTGCTAGATAAGGAGGAATTAGAGCCAATTAAATCAGCGCTCTAAGAGTTATATATTATGCATGCTAATTCTTAGAAAAAAGTTTATATTTTTGTGCATATGCTAATAATTATGGAGGTGAAATAATATGGGTTGGAGATGGGGATGGGGATGGAGAGGCGGTGGAGGATGGAGAGGAGGATGGGGCCCCTGGCCAGGTAGGGGGCCATTTAGCTATTTACCTCCATGGCTTAGACCTGGATGGTTATTTGGTAGAGGATCTTGTTGGTGGCTATTTGGCTGGCCATGGGGACTAAGATGGTACTACCCATGGTACTACATGATGCCATACTTCTACTATCCAATGTACTACCCATTCTACCTCCCGTTCTACAGTTATTACCCATACATCCCAGGATGGTGGTGACTTAATATGTCTTGGGTTTGGTATCCATACTGGTGGTATGGATACACACCATTCGACATATATTATATGATGCCAGTATTCCTACAAACAATGCTACTACCATACTATTACATGATGTACCTTGAGCTACTTAGAGCAGTGATAGATGCTTGGAAAGGTGTTTTTGAGAGCTTTGGAAAAGCATTAAAGCAGACCACAACTTAAATTCCCAGCATTACATTTATTTATGAAGTGCGGGTGAAATATCGTGTTTCCATATAGGTACTTAAGGAGAATGTGGATGTTTTATCCTCCACCATTTATTCCGCAGCCTCCATATCAACAGCAATATACACAGACACAACAGCCTCAGGTATCACAGCCTCAGTATTATCCACCACCAATGTACTACTTTCCGCCTCCACCGCCTCCAACTCCAGAGATGGAGTTAAGAATGCTTGAAGAGTATAAACGTGACTTAGAAGAGGATTTGAGGGATTTAGAAGAAGAGTTAAAGAGCGTTGAGGAGAGAATTAGGGAGCTTAAGAAAATGTTAGGTAGAGAGTAGATTCCCTTTTTTATCCCCCCGAATTTTTTATTTTGTCTCCTTCTAGTGGAAGTGACTAAAAATTGCCAGCTGTAGAGATCGCTATAGCTAGTGGAAAAGGTGGTGTTGGAAAAACTACGTTATCAAGCTCTTTGATATACTACTTTTTTGTTGAATGTGGAGTTAATTTAGTTGGGGTAGATGCGGATGTAGATGCTCCTAATTTAGATATCTACTTTGGAGAAAGTGAGGTAATATATGAGAGGACTATCAAGAGCAGCCGTAAGGCGTTTATTGATAAAGAAAAATGTTCTAACTGTGGGCTATGTATAGAGACTTGTAAATTCAATGCACTTGAACACTCAAGTCCTACTCCAAAATTTAATGTTCATTTATGTGAGGGTTGTGGAGCGTGTAGAGTAGTATGTCCTAATAATGCAATTGATATTAAGATTGTAGAGACAGGTAAACTTCTTGTTCGGAGAAGTAAACATGGAATCTATATTATAACTGGAGAATTGAGAGTTGGAGAGCATAATAGTGGTAATTTAGTTAACTTAGCGAGAGCATTAGGTAGAGAATACGCATATAAGACGAATAGTAAGTTGATAGTTATAGATGCTGCACCTGGAATTGGATGTCCAGTAGTATCAAGTATTACAGGAACACATTATCTAATTGCAGTTACTGAACCGAGTCCATTCGCTCTTGATAACTTAGATAGACTAGTTAAGGTAGCTGAGCATTTTAAAGTTCAAATGGGCGTAGTGATTAACAAGTACGATATATCCACTAGCTTTACAGATAAAGTTAAGTATTGGCTTAAGGAGAAAGGTATTGATTTACTAGGGTTAATACCCTATGATAGAGTGGTTGTAAATGCATTATCACATTTAAAAACAGTTCTTGAGTTTGATGGAGATAGTCGAGTTGCTAAGGTGATTAGGGATATAGGCTCGAAAGTTATGTCTACATTAAATCTTGGGTGATTTAGTTATGAAAATAATTGCAGTTACTGGAGGAAAAGGCGGTACAGGAAAAACTACTGTAGCTACAAATCTAGCAGTATACTATAGTAATATGGGTTATAGTGTTTTATTGGTGGATGCAGATGTAGATGGTCCAAATGCTGCTATATTATTAGGTGGCAGATATTTAGACGGAGATTCAGCACATATATTACTCCCAAAGATATTACTTGATAAGTGTATATTTTGTGGAAAGTGCGCAGAGGTATGTTTAGAGCATGCAATTATACAGGTAGGAGATAAGCCTCCAACCTTATTTCAAGAAATATGTAATGGATGTGGAGCATGTATACTGGTATGCCCTTCTAAGGCTATTAATGAAAGTTATAGGGAGCTAGGCAAGATATATAGACACAACTTACATAACATAAAGGTTCTAACTGGAGCATTAAATCCAGGTGAAATTAGAAGTCAGGTAGTTGTTCAAAGATTACTTGAGAGACTAGATGAAGAGATCTCTACTAATAATTATGATATTGTAATTATTGATACCGCCCCTGGAACGCAAGTTATGGTATCCCGTGTATTATATAGAGTAGAGTATGCTGTTGCTGTAACAGAAATGACCCCATTAGGTTTACATGACTTAAATCTATTATTAACTTTAGCTAGAGATTTAGGTGTTAACTGCGGAATTGTGGTGAATAGATCAGATATTCAAGCAATTGATATATCTAAACTACATGAGCTATCTAAAAAGTTTAGTAGTAGAATACTTGGCGAAATTCCATACGATGAATATATAATTAAATCGACCGTGGAAATGACACCAGTTCTAATTAAATATCCAGACTCGCCCTCATCAAATGCCATTAAAATTATCGCAAATGAGGTTTTGAAAGAGTTAAAATTACAATAAAGGGTCTAAGTATACGTATCCCTTTTATCTAATCTTCTAATTCTAGTGTATCTAATCTAAAGGATAGTTACGATATGAGCTAGGGTGAGTAAAGAAAACAGAAAACATAACTTATCAAACCTAAAGTTTTTTGTCGTTAAAGCTAGGGGTCATCATCCTCCCCGGGTTATAAGTCAGCCCAGGGAGTTCCACTCATCCAATAACTTAATTAACTTTTGTATTTTTAGCTTTTATTTTTGTTTATTGGTTGGGAACTTGGGTTGGAGAGATGCTTTTAATAGGTTAGTTGAGTTTTTAGATGAATATGATAAGGATAGGAAGTTTGATTTTAGCGGTAGACTTCGTGGTAGATTTGAGAAGCTAGAGAATGGTGTTATGGAGAGTATTATTTCTGAAGCTACTGGTAGTTTAATTCCAACAGCTCGTGTATGGATTAGGAAATTTAGAAAATCACTTTATGAGATGGTTAGAGTTTCTGGTGTCAAAGAGGTACTTATGACTAGAGAGCTAAGAAGCTTTATTTCTAATCCAGAAAATCATCTTAAGAAGAAAATTATGTTTTATCTTCATGATGCACTTAGAAACGTTATTTCTATTGAGGAATTTGAGGAGAAGGCGTTTGCTGCTATTAAAACATCAATTAGGACAAATATGCGTACAATATATCAAGATTGGGTATACATTAATATTGTGACATTAATTGCTTATGAAGGTGGAGGTATAGTATATCCGGAAAATCTAATTTTTAGTTTGGAGCGATCTGGAGCTCAGAGAGTAGGTTGGATACCACCTAATGTTATCTTAAGAATACCAAGCTATGGATATATAAGCATGTTTATTGAAGCTCCTAGACCTATTGGATGGGGCGACTCTAAGGAACTTAAGAAGATATGGAAGCTCTATACAACGTTAAGGCCAGATATGATGATACGAGGTGGGAAAGTACTAAATATTCTTGATTTATCTTCGGATCCTCCTGTTAAAAGACCAGATGCTATAATTGAGGTTAAGGAGTTAAGTGATTGGTTTGATAGAGCTAGAGAGGTTAGAGGTCCGTTTGCTGAGCCACTTACAGTTGAGAAATGGAGAAGTATGTGGATTGAGGGTTTATGGGATGGTTTAGCAGGTATATTAGGTGTTGAAAGAAAAAGCAGTAGAGATAATGGTGATAGAAAGAAGGTTAGGAGACTTAAGGATGTAGATATTGTTAAGCTCTATCAAGCTGTTTATAGACCAAAAATCATGATTGTAGTTACTAGAAAGAGAACTCCCTCAAAAATTAGGAAAGAACTTGAGGCAAACAATATAATTGTGGTTGATAATGTAGGTTTTAATAGAAACAACCTTAGGTATGTTGTAGAGCTTTTAAAAAGAATTGCTCGTAAAGAAGAAGAGATTACACTGAAGATTTGGGGAGAGCTCTATAAGGAGATTAACTGTTTAGCGGATAAAATTGGTTGTAGTGAAGAAGAACTGATTTATGCCTTGTTAAGAATAGGGCTAAGGCATGAAAGTGAAATAAGAGATTTTGTGAAAGAGTATTAATCTATAACTTGGAAAATATTTTTTTTATTTTTGTGAAAATTTTAGTTGGTACTAGTGGATGGGTTTATAGTTGGAATCCTGATGGTTTAGATTGGTATATAGAGAACTCCGGCTTAAAGACAGTAGAATTAAACATGAGCTTCTATAGATATCCATTCAAGAATCAAATTTTAGGTTGGGTTAAGAGAAGTAAAAAGTGTGGGTTACGCTGGTCAATTAAAGTACATAGAATAATTTCACATAGATACTTACTATCAGAGAAAACATATGAGTACTTTAAGAGATTTCTTGATTTATTTAAGCCTCTAGATAAATATATAGATTTTTACTTGATTCAGTTACCACCTAGATTTAGGAATAAAAAGGAAAATGTAGGTCGACTTAAAGAGTTTACTAGTTACTTTAATTTAGGCTGGAGGCTAGCAGTTGAATTTAGACATAAATCTTGGTTTAATAATGAAACTGTTAACTTAGCTAATAAGTATGGGTTTACATATGTTAGTGTTGATAGTCCAGAAACCATTTTCTATGGTAGAAGTGGGCCCTATATTTATGTTAGATTTCACGGCAGAACATTTTGGTATGCACATTACTATACAGATGATGAGCTTACATACTCTGCTAGGAAGCTCTTAAATTTAGGCGGCAAAGCTATCTACGCGTATTTTAATAATAATCATGATATGCTTGATAATGCAAGAAGGTTTAGGGATATTTTATTACAGTTATTACACGGTAATTAGGGTATAATATTGATGAATGAAGCACATAGGTTAATTAATCTATACCTAATATAGTAGGGTATATATGGTAATTAAGTGAATAACTTTTGATAAAACAATATTTCCAGTATATAAATTCTTAGTAATTGTATAAATGGTATTATGGAAATGACTGTAGATCAAAAGGTTTTAGTAAATGACTTAGCAGGTATAGTTGGTGCAGAAAACGTAATCCATGATTTACCAACAAGAATCACATATGCTCAAGATCCTATGCCATATGATGTTGAGGAACACAATATACCGTATGTTATTGTAAGACCAGCAAACTCTGAGGAGGTATCTAAAATACTGAAATATGCTAATGAGAAGAAGATTCCTGTTCATGTAAGGGGCGCTGGTACATCTTTAGTCGGCATAGCGAGACCAAAAACAAACTGTATACTTCTTGATTTGAGGAGAATGAGAAACATAGAAATATATCCTGAAAGAGGATATTTCGAGGCTGGTGCTGGTGCTAGGTTATGGGAAATTAGGGAAGAGCTGGCGAAATATAACTGTATCCTGCCTATCTATCCTGGTAGTGAGAGAATAGCAACTATTGGAGGAGCAATAGCTTCAAATACTAGTGCTCACGCTGTAGATGCGGCATTTGCTAAGCCTGGAGATTTTGTTTTAGGGCTAGAAGTTGTACTGCCCACTGGTGAGATTTTAAATACAGGTACCGAGTCTACCAGGAGACCAGCTGGTGTAGAGCTTACTAAGTTATTTATTGGTAGTGAGGGATTATTTGGGGTAATTACGAAAGTTAGGATGAGGCTTGTACCAAAGATTTATACAAAGAATTTAGTTGCTTATTATAAGGAGATAGATGATGTATTAAAGACTGTCGTTGATATGTATAAAAGGATGATACCTCCACCCTTATTCTTTGAATTCCTAGATGCCTTTGCAGCTAAGGTAGGATTCGAAGCAGTAGGATTACCTGAACCTTCAGGACCAGTTGTAATTATCACAATGCATGATTGGGTTGAAAATGGGGTAGTTGAGAAAGCTGAGAAAATGTTGAGCTTCTTAAAGATTGAGAATATTATCGAGGCCAAGATTATCGAGGATGAAGAGGAATGGAATAAGATTTGGAGTAGCAGAGCCGAAGTTGGTAATTTTATCAATAGGAGATGGGTATGTGCAGGTTCAGAAATTACGCCTCGTGTAGATTTATTACCTCAGGCATATCATGAAGCTGTAGCCCTTAAGGATAAGCTTGAAACATATAAAAACCCGGAATTCTGCTCTTTTGGACACATTGGTGCACCTACATTACATGCTTACTACATGATACCATTCGAGACACCTAATGATGTGAGAAAGAAGTTTATTATGGAGGTTAGGAGGAGAACTGAGGAGATTAATATTAAGTACGGAGGGTGTGGTGGTGAATGGGGAATTACCGGTCAAAGAGCTGATTTCATAAAGATGAAATTTGGTGACATTTATTATAACCTCCTTGTACGTATAAAGAAAACACTCGATCCAAATAACATTTTAAATCGTGGAAATTTAGAAGGAGTGTGGTAAACTTAATGGATGAGTATCTAAGTGAACTTAGTAGATGTAGAAAATGTAGGTTCTGCATAGATACGTGTCCAACATTCAGACTTTTAGATAATATTGAGAATAGAAGTCCATACGGAAGAATACAGATACTTAAGTATATGTTAAAAGGCTTTTATGATATTGAGGATAGTATACTTCACTCTGTATATACATGTTTGATATGTACACAGTGTAATGTTGTATGTGGAAAATATGGAGAAGCTTTGGAAGTTGCGAATCTAGTAAGGGAAGGTAGAAGTAGACTCTCTAAACAAATACTAAATGATAGTTTAAAAACTCCAGAAGCAAACATGCTGAGAAATGTCTTCAACCTCTTCTTAGACAACGTTGTTAAAAAACATGATCCGGTAGGATTAACAGATAAGTACTGGACTAAATGGGCTAATGGTTTAAAAATCAGCGGCAATAACGAAGTTATACTTTATACATCAAGAATGTATCAGATGATACCATACTTAGATCAAGTTATAAGTTTACTTAAAAAGTCTAGAGGTATGTTGAGAAAAGGAGTTGGTAGAACGCTTAAGATTGGCACATGGTTTGGAATGAAGATCATCGGCTTAAAGCTAAATAAAGCTCTCGTAGAAAAAACTAGGAAGATCGTAAAAGCGATCAGCGTCATACTAAATAAACTTGGAGTTAGATATGGATACTTGTATGATACAGATGTTTATAGCGGAGCACTATTATATGATTTAGGCTTAGATGAGCATTTAAAACAGTATGTTGAGAAGGTTTATAAAATACTTAAGAAAAATGGCGTAAAAAAGGTAATTACTATAGATCCACATACGTATCATATTGTTAGGGATATATATCCTGAATATATCGATGAATATGATCTTGAAGCTGTGCATTACATCGAAGTACTAAGCAATAAGTTAGATTCACTTAAGGATTTAGTTAAAAATAAGCTTAATTATGAAGTTGTTATTCATGATCCATGTACGATGTCTAGAATCCTGGGAGTAATAGAGGAGCCTAGACTCATATTAGAGGATTTAGGTATTAAGGTTATGGAGCCTAAGAATAACGGCTTATATACACGATGCTGTGGAGGGCCTATTGAATATGCATATCCAGAGTTTACAAGTATAATTGCCACCGAAAGAGTAAATGAGTTAAAGACATATTCTAATAGGATAGTAACATCATGTCCAATATGTCTTATGAACTTCATTAAACACTCTAAGGAAACTGAAGTCGAAGTCTATGATTTCAGCGAGATCCTTTCGGAAATACTTACGCTATAGAAATAGGGTTGAATAGTAACCTCTCCTTATCTTCCTAACAACTTTACCTTTTTCTTTATTTCTCTAGTAATGCTACAATATCCTTGACATTATATTTCTCCAGGTTAAGGACTTTATCAGTTAATTCCTTACCTATATCTTTATACTTTGAAAACTTTGTATTATCCATGAACTTCGTAATTACCTCCTCCTTTGTCATTGGATTTCCTGGAGTACCCTTATGATTAATAACTTCAACTTGATAAGTTTTACCATCTACTGTATTGACAACGGCTTTCGCTGGAAGTACTGTTCTACCATATCTGTCATAAGATTTTTCCCATATACCCTTAACTTTTGGTGTATGCTTAAGTATATCTGGATTCTTAATCGCCTCTTCTGTAAAATCCCATAATCCAACCCAGCCGTTCTTAAGAGCTACAATTACCGTATAAGGTAAGCTAAATTTAGCTCCATACGGATCTGAAGGGTTAATTTTCTCCTCCCAAGGTTCCACAACTAAATCAATTGTTAACTTTGGTACATAACAGGTAAATTCTTTAATATCCTCTGGAGATAGTCTATACTTCTCTCTAATTTCTCTAGCAGCGTCTATTGATGAATGTGTAGCATGACATGTTGGGTACGGCTTTATTGATATATTTAAAGTTTCCCACGTTTCTCCAAGCCCTCTCGTAGCTGCATCAAAATCTAACTCTTCACCATGCATATATGTATTGAAAAAGCCACTTTTACCTTCAAAAATCTCTCTCGGACCTTTACATCCTTCCTTGGCTAAATATGCAGCTAATATACCTGCAAAGGATCCAAGACCTGCATGAATAGGTTTTACCCATACGCCTTCAACGATACACTGAATAACACCTGCAGCCATACTTCCAGCTAATCCAAGGGCATTAGCCATTTCTTCTATAGATAAACCCATTAATTTACTAGCTGTTAATGCAGCTCCAAATACACCGACTACCGAAGTTGGATGGAATCCTCTAAGGTGAAATTTCGCTGGCGCAACCATGCCTAATCTAGCATTAACTTCATATGCCCCAATTATTGCTTCAAGAATTTCTTCGCCTGACGAACCGCATTCCTCACCAACTGCCAAAGCAGTAGGAATTACTATGCAACTTTGGTGAATTACTGAGCCTAAATGTGTATCATCGTAATCAACACTATGCGCCATAGTAGCATTAGCAAATGCAGCACTCATAGGGCTAGTCTTATAGTTATGTCCGATGACAGTGCTTCTTCCGTCACCACTTATCAATTTAGCTACATTAATAACTCTCTTTACATCAATAAAGTCATATGTAGCCATCATTATACCTAGTGTATCAAGAAGAAGAAGCTTAGCCTTCTCTTGAACATCACTAGGGATATCACTTAAATCTAGGTTATAAATAAACTCAGCTATTCTATATGATAATGTTTTTGTCATAGTAATCCCATTAAAATCAATAAGTTTATATAGTTATTTAAGTATGACAGAAAAATTTTATTCATCATATATAAAAAGAATAAACTTGGTAGATAAACACATCTATGGAGACATATTAACCATAACCTTAATATTTAGTGGTTTTCTTTAGGTATTGTTGCTAATAGTGAGTGATTATAATGAGAGTTATTTATGTAACTGGTAAAGGTGGTACTGGAAAATCCGTTATAGCCTCCGCTACCGCCTTATTATTAGCAGATAATGGATATGAGACATTACTATTATCTTCAGATCCTGCGCATAGCTTAAGAGACGCACTTGGTGTCGAGATTCATACAACACCAACTAAAATTGCTGATAAACTTTGGGCTCAAAATGTTGATCCTATAAAGGAGGCCGCTGAGCATTATAAGGAAATCCTCGATTATATAGCGTTATTACTAAAGACAAGGGGGTTAAATGAGGTTCTAGCGTATGAAATTGCTTCTATACCAGGTATGACAGGAGTAGCTACGATGCTAAAACTTGCATATATTTATGAGAAAAATAGTTATGACGCTATAGTTATTGATACTGTGCCTAGTGGTGAGGCGCTAAGATATCTATATATACCAACGATTATCGGCAAAATCAGTAGGAGACTCATGAGAATTATTTATCCACTTGTTGATGTTGGTAAGGTTGTTGAGCCCATTGTAGGTATTCCAACTCCATCTAAGGAAATGGTGAAAAAAGAAATTGAAATTTTAGATAAAATTGAGAAAATTCGTGATATACTTTTAGATCATGATGTTACTAGCTTAAGACTAATAACAAATCCAGATTCATTCAGTATTGGGAATACTAGGAGGACATATATTCAAGCATCTATATATGGGCTAAATACAGACCTAATAATAATTAATAAGGTATTACCTAGTAGTATTAAGGACCCATACTTCTCTAACTGGATTGATGAGCAAAATAAATTTATAAGGGAAGTTGAAATAACATTTTATCCAATACCGATTAAGAGACTTAGATTATTTGACAGAGAATTAAAAGGTATTAACATGCTTAGAAAAGCAGCTGAAGAGCTATATAGAGATGAAGATCCATATAGAGTCTACTATAAAGGTAAGAAGCTTGAAGTTAATACTTATGATAATAATCTAGAAATAATACTTCCAGTTCCATTTATTTCTAAGTCAGACTTAGAAATAGAGAGAATTGGTGATGAGTTAATTGTTAAATTAAAGACTGATATGGGTGATGTAACATTAGTGGTTCCTCTACCAACAATAACATTTAAGATGAAGCTTTCATATGCTAAGCTTATGAATAACGAATTACGTCTTTATTTTACTGGTGACTATAAATGAGTGAGGAAAAGAAAATTGACATTATAAATGTGCCGATAATTAATCCATTTAGTCTTATGGGTATATTTGATGAGTTTATTTTGAGGTTTACTCCAAGCAAGTATAGAGGTGTGGCTAAGCATTATATAAAGGCAAAGATAGAAATGCTTAAAGCACTAAGGGAAATTATTGATATGAGAATCAAGGACTTAGAATCATTAATTACCGAAGAAAAAGAAGTTAAGAAGGAGAAAGTAAAATTGGAGTGAACCTTCTTTATTTTTTCACTCTACTACACTACTCTAATAAGTCTATTATCCTTAAAGATAAATTTCCGTTCCTCAGAGATTTTTGTGCTAGACTCAATGCCCAGTACTCAGGTATCCTTAATTTCTCTGCAAGCTCGCTAATAGATATAGAATCCTAAGTTATAATCTCCTTAAATTTCTCCGTTAATATATCAAGAATAAAATCCTCAGAGTTATATATAAAATCTATTAATGCAATTGCAGTTTCCATCGATATGATAAGAATATCCATTAAACTCTTTTTATTAGTGGGTTTTAATGGCAATATTTCCGAAAAAGTCTTTATTTCAATATATTTCTTCAATATATCTTTTAATCTTTCTATCTAGATTTATCGGATCCGCATCTAATCCAATACTATGAAGTGAGATTAGAACTGCGCCAACAATTGGATTAACTTTTAAATCCCTTATATCTATCATACCTCCAGCAAGACGAATACTATTAATAAAGGTTTCCTTAAATAATCTACAATTGAATAGTCCTCCCATATAATATAATTCAATCTTTGGATTTCCCATTTTCTTCCATACAGCAGCTACCGCACTAACAAGATCTTGTGCTGCACCCTTAATTATATTATATACAGCTCTATTGTATTGGGATAGATAACATGCAAGTATTGAAAGCTTAGCTATTTCATCTACAGAAGCATGATAAATCCAATCAAGAAACACATCAAAGTTTTTTAAATTCAGGTAATCTAATATTGCCTTTAAAATTCCTGAATCTTCTAATCTACCATCATATTCTTTTAGGGCAAGTAATGCTAGATCTCTGGCCACTCTATATGATGATCCCTCATCTCCGATCTTCCACCCCCAATTTCCAGCGTAATATTTCTTTCCATTTAAATATCCATAAACATTACATCCTGTACCTGCCACTACCAATATCCCATTACCACCACGTGTAGCTGCATATAGAGCTATATGAACATCATGCTCAATACGAAATCTATATCCGCGAAACAATTCACTAACAACACTTCTTAATCTTACTCTATCAATTTCAGTGTTCATTGCAGGCAATCCTATAGTAATATATTCAATTTTAATTTCTTCCTTAATACCCTGTATAAGAGAAGAGAATAACTTTAATAGATTCTCTCTAACTTTATCTAATCCTATATTATGGTAATTTACAGGTCCCTCAACAGCATAGGATAGAATATTTAGGTTAGGGATTTGTAGTAATACTCCTCTAGAATATGTACCGCCACCATCAATTCCAATAACTGTATGTATCATCGCAATCCTCCAAGAAAAATAAATACTTTTACTTATTTTGTATTTATTCTGTATTATCTTATAAATACTCTATCGTTGTAATTAAAACCTACCTTTACATAGAAAAGCCTATTAGAAATGTATGTTAAAAATATATTTGCTTCATTAAAATATAGTCTTGAATATAATTACGTATTGGTGATAATCTTTGACGAGGAATAGATGGTCACCAGCTCTTTCCAAGACTGCCGCTTTGGTTGTTGCTATAATTATTATTATTGCTGTTATTGGTGGTGCTTGGTGGTATCTTTCTCAACCTACACCAACACCAACAGAAACAACACCAATAGAAACAACACCACCAACAGAAAAAACTACACCACCAACAGAAGAAACAACACCACCTGCTGAAGAGACAACGCCTGCTGGAGGGTTTGCTGGTACAATTTTAGTTGGAACAACAATTTCTGAAAAAGGTAAGTATGTTCATGAAGGAGAACAGGCTAAAATTGGATTTCTAACAGCAATTAAGTGGGTTAATGAATATCATGGTGGTGTTAAGGTTGGTAATAAGGTATATAAGCTGGAGCTAAAGTGGTATGACGATGAAAGTAGCTCCGATAGAGTTCCAGAGTTAATGAGCAAATTAATTGAGGAAGACAAAGTTAACTTCATCCTACTACCGTACTCCTCTGGATTAACAAAAGCTGCAGCTCCAGTTGTAGAATCTCATAAGGTTATTGGTCTTAGCCATGGTGGAGCAAGCGACACTATTTTCCAAGCAGGATATAAGTACATTGTTCAGGTACTTTCACCAGCAAGTAAGTACTTTGAATCTGTTGTTGATATGCTTGCACAGCAGCACGACCCAGATGTTAAAGTTGCATTAATTTATGAGAAAGGAGCATTCGCGATGATGTGCGCGTCAGGTGCCAAGGCTGCTCTCGAAAAAGCGGGAATACCTGTTGTCTATGAATTTAGCTATGAGAAGGGTGCTCAGGAGTTCGGTTCAGTAATTAATGAGGCTATGGCCGCTGGTGCAAATGTATTGATTGGTGGTGGACACTTCGCAGATAGTACAGCATTAGTTAGCCAAGCATGGCAGTTAGGTTGGAAGTTAAAGCTAGTTTCAGTTCTTGTAGCACCTACATTACCAGAATTCTACGAGCAATTACAAGAAGCTGCTAACTGTGTAACGGCTCCAGCCCAGTGGGAGATTGGAGTAGCATATTCCCCTGAAGCTGCTTCAAAAGTTGGATTAGAATGGTTTGGACCAACAAATGAGGAATATATTAAACTCTTCAAAGAGGTAAGTAAGGAAGTACTTGGTAAAGAGATGACGCCTGATTATCATGCTGCGGAGGCAAGTGCCACAGTACTATTCTTAGTTAAAGCTATCGAAGATGCTGGAAGTATAGATACAGATGCTGTTAGAGAAGCTATGAATCATATAAACATGATGACATTCTTCGGCGTAAGTAAGATTGATCCAGAAACTGGATTACAGATTGGGCATCAGATGATTGTTGTACAGTGGCAGAACGGTGAGAAGAAGATTGTTTGGCCTCCAGAGGCTGCACAGACTGAACCAATCTATCCAGCTCCTAATTGGTGGGAGAGATAAAAAGCATTTTTAATGCCCCCTCTCTTTTTATTAATTTTTTTATCATTAGTTAATTACATACAAATTTTTATTGTATTATCTCTATTTTTTATATCATTATAATAAAAAATAATTAGTGAAGTGTTGGTCGGGGGATACTATGAATATTAGCCTATTAGTTATCAATATAATTAACGGATTAATCTGGGGGGTGATTCTTGGTGCTGCAGCTATGGGACTGACGCTTCTCTGGGGTGTCATGAAGGTTGTCAATATTGCCCACGGAGAGACGCTACTTATGGGTGCTTACTTAACAGTAGTATTATATGCAAGTCTTCACTTGGATCCTCTGGTGGGGATGACATTAGCGTTAATTATTGGTTTAATTGTTGGCGCGATAGTATACTGGGCATTGCTACATAAGTTAATTGGTAGGGTTGAGATTATTACACTTAAAACTGAGATGTCGACACTACTCATAATGTTCGCACTTAGCATTGCATTACTAAACTATTATTACTATGTTTTTGGCGGTGAACCGAGGGGAGTAGGGACATGGAGAATTGGAGCGAGCAGTTTTATAAGCCTAGGCTTTATGAACATTAGAACTAACAATATATTTGCAGCTATAATTAGTATATGCTCAGTGATAGTTGTTCACTTACTGCTTACCAAGACTATGCTTGGTAAAAGTATTAGAGCTGTTATGCAGGATGCTCAAGCAGCATCACTTGTAGGTATAAATCCAGTTATGATTAAGTTACTAACTAGTGTTATATCTATTGGTTTGACAACATTTGCAGGATTCTCAATATTAATGTATGAAGTAGCGATTACACCAGAACTGGCATATAAATATGCGCCTATAGGATTCGTTACTGTAGTCTTAGGAGGATTAGGTAGCGTACTTGGTTCATTTTTAGGTGGTATAATACTAGGGCTTATCTATGGAATTTCAAAATTCGTCTTCTCAACATTACTGTCACCAACATATTCCGATCCATTAGCACTTGCTGTAGTATTTCTTGTGCTAGTTTTAACATTATTATTCAAACCTGAAGGTTTGTTTGGTAGGAGAGGGTAGGAAGGGGTAGATAACATGAAGATAGGATTTGAGGATATCCTTGAGTATTTAAAGCGTCCGACACTAGCTATAATACTCATCGTAATAATTGCTATCGGTGCTATGAGAGCATTCCATGTCACAACACTAGATACTCTAATACTTCTTTCATACTTCATTGGTGTAGCAGCATCTCTAAATATTATAATGGGTTTTGCAGGGTATGTCAGCTTTGGTCATGCGGTTTTTATAGGCATAGGAGCCTACATATATATGCTTAGCGTATATTTCAACCCTCTCTTAAATACACTACAACACAGTGGGTTTGGAGTAGGAATTATTATAGTCTCTATTTTAGCAGCGATTGTAGCTGCAATTGTAGCTGGAGTAGTTGGTGGTGTAGTATTAAGGCTTAGAGGGGCATTCTTCGCGATTGCAACAATAGGGCTAGATTTTACGGTACTCTATATTATTAAAGCAGTAGTACCAGATCTAGATCCAGACTACTTCTTTGGTGCACAGATAATTCTACCGAAACGCTGTATAGTTAGTAAAAGTGATATATTTAATGCTATCTATATTACACTTATAGCAGTTATGATTACAAACTATATTATTAAGAGATCGAGGTTTGGTGCTGGGCTAGTAGCTATAAGAGAAGATGAAGATGCTGCTGAATCGCTGGGAGTACCGACAGCTAAATATAAGACCTTAGCTTTTGCATTAAGCGCCTTCTTTACAGCAATGTTGGGTGCAATATTCTTCTTGAATGGCGGTGGTGTTGATGAGATGGCATTCAGCCTTGGTAAATCTATAGATATGATTGTTATGATTATTATTGGTGGTCTTGGTACCGTGATCGGTCCGATAATTGGTGGAATTATATATTACTGGCTATATGATACACTACTAGTGCACTATCCAGGTGTAAACCTAATAATACTAGGTATAATTGTAGCACTAATTATTCTATTCGCTCCAGAAGGAATAGTTGGAATCATACGAAAACGTACTTTTAGAGGATTAAAGTTAAGGGATCTTCTGGAGTGATGAATTATGAGTGTGTTATTACGTGTGGAAAATGTGACTAAAAGGTTCGGTGGACTGGTCGCTGTAGACAATGTTAGTTTTACACTAGAGAAAGGAGAGTTTTTAGGGTTAATTGGACCTAATGGCGCTGGAAAAACAACATTATTTAACGTAATTAACGGCGTGTACAAGCCGGAGGAAGGAAGAATAATCTTTAAGGGCATAGATATCACTAAGAAACCTGCTCATCAAATAGCAAGGCTAGGTGTTGCGAGAACTTACCAGGTTGTTAAGCCATTTAGTGATATGACGGTAGTCGAAAATGCGATGATTGGCGCGTTATTCGGTAAGAAAGCTGGTAAAATTTCTATAACTGAAGCTAGAGATATTGCGATGAATATGATTGAGCTGGTTGGTTTAAAGGATAAAGCTGAAGTACTTGCCGCTTCATTAACATTACATGAGAAGAAGAAGCTTGAGGTTGCTAGAGCATTATCTGCTGAGCCTGATTTGCTATTATTAGATGAGGTACTAGCGGGTCTGAACCCGAAGGAGATTGAGGAGAGTCTTAAGATTATATCCAGAGCTAAGGAAAAATTGGACTTTACTGTAATTATGGTTGAGCATGTGATGCATGCCGTTATGAACATTGCAGAAAGAATAATTGTACTCCACTATGGTAAGAAGATTGCTGATGGCTCACCACAGGAAGTTGCAAATGAACCTGAGGTTATAACTGCATATCTAGGTGAGCCTGAATTAGCATTAAAATTCGTTAAAAGACTTAGAAGGGAGGGGGAGTAAATGAGTTATCCACTTGAAGTTAGTGGGATAGACGCTGGATATGGAGAAGCACAGGTTTTATGGAACATAAGCCTTAAGGCTCTTGAAAAGGGTATTACTGTCGTCCTAGGAAGTAATGGAGCTGGAAAAACAACAACATTAAGAGTTATATCTGGAATACTGAAGCCTTGGAAGGGTACAGTAAAGTTTTTAGGTGAAGACGTTACAAATCTTCCCGCTCATAAAAGAGTTGAAAAAGGAATTGTTATGGTCCCAGAAGGTAGAAGATTATGGCCACAAATGACGGTATATGAACACTTGGAGTTAGGAGCCATAACAAAGAGAGCTAAGGAGAAATTCCAGGATAACCTAGAGAGAGTATATAATTTATTCCCTAGATTAAAGGAAAGGGAAACTCAGTTAGCAGGTACATTGAGTGGTGGAGAACGGCAGATGTTAGCTATCGCTAGAGCTTTAATGGCTGCTCCAAAAATATTGTTACTTGATGAGCCTAGTTTAGGTTTAGCACCGAAGCTAGTTATTGATACCTTCGCAGTTATCGAGAGACTTAGAGATGAAGAAAGGATGACTGTATTATTAGTTGAGCAGAATGTGCACATGGCTCTACAAATAGCTGATTATGGATATGTTATTGAACAAGGAAGGATAGTCATGGAAGGTAAGAAAGAAGAGATTGAGGAAAGCGACATGGTTAAGAGAGCATATCTTGGTATCTAAATCCCCCACCTTTTTATGTTTATTTGCTCTTTATTATTCTTATATACTATATTTACATAATTAATTTTTACCTTTAACTTCTTCTTGTTAAATTAAGCTAAATAGGAAATAATTTTTTAGACTTTTGTAATTCTGGAGGTGTATATAAATGCTTGATGGTATTAAAGTTTTAGATTTTTCGCGTGTACTCGCTGGGCCATTTGTCACTATGATTCTCGGTGATCTTGGAGCAGACATAATTAAGGTTGAACCTCCAGGTGGCGATGAAACAAGGCAGTGGGCGCCATTCGTAGATGGCGAGAGTGCATACTTCATGAGTACAAATAGAAATAAAAAAAGTATCGTCATTGATTTAAGACGTGATGAAGGTAAGGAGATCGTATATAAACTAGTGAAGACTTGTGATATCGTTGTTGAGAACTTTAGGCCTGGAGTTGTCGAGAAACTTGGTATAGATTACAATACTCTAAGGAAGCATAAAGAGGACATTATATATTGTAGTGTAAAAGGTTTTGGTACGAAAGGTCCATATGTACATAAACCAGCATACGACATTATTTTACAAGCAATGAGTGGACTTATGGCTACAACTGGTGAAGAGGGTAGACCACCAGTTAGAGTTTCGTTCGCTTTAGTTGATATATTCGCTGGATTATTTGCAGTAAATTCCATTCTGGCAGCTTTATATGAGAGAGAGAAGACTGGAAAAGGAAAGCATATTGAGGTGTCGTTATATGATAGTATAGTATTTGCTATGAGTTATATTCCAATGATATATCTCTTGAGTGGACAAATGCCAAGAAGGTTGGGCTCTGGACATCCATCAATAGTACCATATCAAGCATTTGAGTGTGCTGATGGTAAATATATTATTGTTGCTGCTGCTAATGATAGATTTTGGCAAAGATTATGTGATATACTTGGACGTGAAGACTTAAAGAATGATGAGAGATTTAAGACTAACCCAGATAGAGTTAGGAACAGAAATATTTTGATACCAATTTTAGAGGAAATATTTAGAACAAGGCCAAGGGATGAATGGACTAAGTTATTAGAGAAGGCTGGAGTTCCATACGGACCAGTATACTCCTTAGATGAAGTATTTAGAGACCCGTATATTGTAAGCTCTGGTATTGTTGGAACTATAAAGCATGAGAAGCTTGGGGAGATTAAGCAGCTGCTTTACCCAGCTCTATTTAATGGACAGAGATTACCGCCAAAGTCGCCACCACCCATTATGGGGCGTCATGCAATAGAGATCTTAAAGGAATTAGGATATTCCGCTGATGAAATTCAAAGATTAATTAAGGAAAATATTATTTGCTGTAGTGATTAATTCATCTCTTTTAATGTAAAGCTTTTTTATCAAATTTTAAATTTATTGCTAAATTTAGATGAATTATACTTAATAAATATTCTAGTAAAAATTTAGCTTCAATAATCCTTTTATATAGGGTTTTTCGGAGGGAGTAGATTATGGATTTTGAATTTACTGAAGATGAAATTCGGTTTAGAGATGCTGTTTCAGAGTTTTGTAAGAAGTACATTGAGCCTATTTGGGTAGAAGTTGACGAGAAGAATGTTATTCCATATGAATTGATTAAGAGAATGGCTGATCAAGGACTGCTCTGTATACCAATTTCTGAGGAATATGGTGGTATGGGTGGTACATATTTGATGACAACAATTGCAGTTGAAGAAATTGCTTATCACGATCCAGCTGTAGCTATAGCGGTATATGCTCTATTAAATAATGGTTGGCCACTAGCTTTAGAGCTATACGGTACGGAAGAAGCTAAGAGTGAAATATTACCTAAAGTTGCTGCTGGAGAAGCATTCTTTGGAATAGCATCTACAGAGCCACATGGTGGTTCAGATGTTGCTGGTATAAAGACATTCGCCGAAAAGAAAGGTGACGTATGGATCTTTAATGGTGAAAAAGCATTTATTAGTGGTGTTAGGGAGTCTGTGGAGCTTCCTTGGGGTGGTGGATGGTTTTTAGTTGCTAAAACTGGATCTAGAGAATGGGGACATAAGAATATAACTGCATTCGCGTTATTAGCTAAGAAGGATGGTAAGAGGAAGGAAGGCTTTAAGGAAACGATTTATGAGGAAATTGGTAGAGGAGGATTAAGCACAGGTGGATTTATACTAGAAAACTATGAGCTTGAAGATAAGTATAGAATTGGTGACGTTGGTAAAGGATTCTATCATGTTATGGAAGGCTTTAACTTAGCGAGAATATTAGTCGCCGCTGCATGTATAGGTGCTACGAAGTGGGCGTTAGACCAAGCTGTTGAGTGGTTAAAGAATAGAAGATTATTCGGAAGAAAAGTATCTTCCTTCCAGGGTATCTATTTTAAGTTTGCAGAATTATATGCTGATTGGGAAGCTGCAAGATGGTTTGTATATAGAGCAGCATGGCTAGCTGACAAGATATACTTAGAGAAGGATCCAAAGTATAATATTAAGGATTTAAATGTACCTGTAGCATTAGCTAAAATGAGGGCACCAGAAACAGCTGCAAATGTATTTGAGGAAGTTATGAAGTGGTTTGGAGCATATGCTTATACTAAGGAGTGTAATGTTTACAGAGGTTGGCTAGGAACATTCTCTTATGTAATTGGTGCTGAAGGAGCACAAAACATAATGAGAATTATTATCGCTAGAGATATTATGGGTAAAGAAGCTTTAAAGGAGTAAAAATACTCCTTTACCTTTTTATTTAATTTAGAGGGGGACTTTTATGAAGATTCTTGTTCCAATTAAGTTAACTTATGATGTATCACAATTAAAGTTTGATACATCAACAAATACTCCATTATTAGATGCATGTCCAAAAGTAATTGGAGATGCTGATAAGTGCGCTCTTGAAGAGGCTATTAGGCTTAAAGAGAAATATAGTGCTGAAGTAGCCGCTGTAACCATTGGAGATACACAAGAGCATTATAGGATCATTAAGGATGCATATGCGATGGGTGCTACAGCTGGATATGTAATTAAGATTTCCAATAGTGAAGAACTTAGTGTAAATATTGTAGCTGAACTGTTGGCGTCACTATATCAAAAGACTGGGCCTTATGACTTAATAATTTTGGGTTCGGGCTCGTCTGATACGCATTCGTCATTTTTAGGTGCACTTTTATCAGCTAAATTAGGCTTACCAATAATTACTGGTGTAGATAAGCTTACAGTTGAAGATGATAAAGTGCAGGGAGTATCTACAATGGAGGATGGTACATACACATTTAATGGTGAACCACCATTGATTATAACGGTTACTTCAGAGGCTAATGAACCAAGGATACCTACATTGAGAGATATTCTTAGGTCAAAGCGGATGCCTATAAATGAATTTTCAAGTGAGGATTTGGGTGTTGAAATTAGTAAGATTGAGATTACTGATGTTAAGAGGTATGTGGTCGAGAGGAAGAGAATCAAGTTTGAAGCTGACGATGAAGAGAAGATGAAGGAAGCCGTTGAGAAGTTGATTGAAAGTCTTAAGAAGGAGGGGGTGATTTAATGAAGATACTCTGTTATGGAGAGGATATTTCTTGGTTTAAACAGTTTTTGACAGCAGTTGATAAAATACATGGAGAAGCAGCTGCTGTTACAACAAAGCCGGATATTGCTGAGGAAGTATCTAAATATTATGAGAAGGTATATGTAGCTGATGTAGGTATATTTAACCCAGAAGTTTATGGTAAATTTGTAGCTAAGGTTGCAGATGAAGTTAATCCTGATGTCTTTATAGCGCCATGTACAAACAAAGGTAGGGTAGTCACAGGAATGTATTCAGGTCTTAAAGGGACGGCATGTGTTAGTGACGTTATGGATTTAGGAGTCGAAGGTGATACATTGGTTGTAACTAGACTTGTATATGGAGGAACAGCTAAAGCTACTATAAAGGTTAAGCCTCCAGTATCTATCTGTATAAGCCCCGGTGCATTTAAAGAAGGGGAAAGAACAGTCAGCGGCCAAGTAGTAAATGTTGATTTTAAAGTTGAGTCTAAAGTTAAAGTTGAGTTTAAGCCAAAGGAAGTAACTGGTAATGAGCCAGATAAAGCTGATGTAGTAGTTGTTGCTGGTCGTGGAGTTAGGAATAAAGAGGATTTGAATATGATTATGGAGCTTGCAAATGTACTTCATGGTGCATGGAGTGTAACAAGGCCACTAGCAGCAGATTATGGATGGACAGATACATGGATAGGAATCTCAGGGTTAGTAATTACGCCAAAGCTCTATATAGGTGTCGGAGTTTCTGGACAGCCACATCACATAATTGGAGCTAGAGGATCAAAGGTAATAGTGGCTATAAACAAGGATCCTGAAGCTCCAATATTTGAAGAAGCAGATTATGGAATTGTAGGCGATCTATATAAGGTTCTTCCACTCCTAATTAAGAGATTAAAGGGGGAGGCTTAACCTAAATTCCTTTTTTATAAGATAGCATACATTTTATATATTTCTAACATCTTTTTAGGTATTAACATTATTATCTATAGGTTACACTATAGCGTTATTTGGTGAAATATCCTTGGATATTAAAATAAAGAGTCTTGAGGAGTATCTAAAGAGTATTCTTGGTGATGTAAAGATTATTAAGATAGAGCATCTTGGAAAGGAAATTTATACGGATGAAGATGTTAAAGGTTATGGATACGGTGAACCACTACTAATCCACGTTAAAGTGGGAAGTGAAGATAAAAAGCTGGTTTTAAGTACAATAAAACCTGGGGGATTTGGACATGAAGATTTCTCTGATAGAGCAAAAATTATTCTTTGGAATCATAGATATTATAATAAGCTTCCTAAGCATGCTAAATCTGTAGATGTAGGATTTTTCTCACATGATGGTAAGTTGTATTCCGTTAGTGATGCTGAGGAGTTCTTTCAGTTAGTAGAGTATGTTGAGGGTAGAGAGTATTTCTATGATTTAGATAGAATGGGTAGGGAGGAGGGTCTTTCTAAGCTTGATGTAGATAGAGCTATAGCATTATCAGACTATTTAGTTGAAATACATAGTTTGAAGAATGAGGATTATGGTTTGTATAGACGTAGGATTCGAGAACTGATAGGTCATGGAGAGCAAATTATGGGTCTAATAGATTCTTATAAAGGTGATGAAGACTTTTTAGAGCCTAATGAGCTACAGAGAATTGAGGAAAAATGCTTAAGATGGAGATGGAAGCTTAAAGATAAAGGTTATAGATTATGTAGAGTACATGGAGATTTCCACCCATGGAATATAAAGTTTAGAGAAGGAGTTGACTTTTCAGTTTTAGATAGAAGTAGAGGAGAATGGGGTGAAGCTGCAGATGATGTATCCGCATTAACAATAAACTACCTATTCTTCTCATTAATATACTATGGTGAATTTAAAAAACCATTCCGTAAGCTGTGGAACATATTTATCGAGAACTATCTTAATAAGACGGGAGATGAAGAATTACTTAAGGTTATACAACCATTTTATGCATGGAGAGGATTAGTTGTTGCTAGTCCAATATGGTATCCAAACTTGGAGTATAAAATTAGGAGAAGCCTATTCAACTTTATAAACAATATTCTTGATGCTGAGATCTTTGACTATAAGAATGTAGATACTTATCTGAGGTGAAAAATGTCGTGCCAAAACCGTTTGCTGTCTGGCTTACTGGATTACCGTCCTCAGGAAAATCGACTATAGCTAGAACGTTGTCTAAAAAACTTGAGGAATTTGGATTTAAAGTTCAGATCTTAGAATCTGATGAAGTTAGGAAACTATTGACTCCTAGTCCTAGATATGATGAGAGAGAAAGGGACTATTTTTATAGAGCACTTGCTGTAATAGGAAAATACTTAATAGATAATGGAATAAACGTAATTTTCGACGCTACAGCACATAAAAGGAGATATAGGGATTATGCTAGGGAATTAATTGAGAAGTTCATTGAGGTATATGTATTTTGTCCTATAGATATTTGTATTGAAAGGGATAAGAAGGGTCTATATAAGTTAGCAATGGAGGGGAAAATAACAACGCTTCCAGGACTACAGGTGCCATATGAAGAACCATTAAATCCTGAAGTTAAGGTTGATACCTATAAGGAAAACCTAGATGAAATTATAAGTAAGATAATCGCTACAATAATTAAAAAGTTAATAGAGTAATAATTGGAAACTTCTTTTCTATTACGATACTTGTATTTTAATGGAGGTAGAGAAAGATAGATTAAAAAATTTATAGTAGAACTTTCTTTGCAGCCTCTGTAGCCTTATCGGATAATTCCTTATCCTCCTTAAAAACGTGTACAGAAACCCCGTTGATCTTTAATCCTTCCTCCTTATCTGGTTCAAAGCTAAGTGTAATGTTTACTATTGCCTCCTTTGGAATCTTTAGTTCATCAACTATAACTTTAAATAACTCAGAATTTATGTTTGAAATCTTTTCATTAACCTTCCCAGAGTCTAGCTCACCTTTTTTATAGTAATCGCTGAGTGTTGCGTTAATAACTCTACGTAGCTTAATCGCATAACCACTAACTCTTACGTATCCGGTTCTTGCCTCCATTATACTCACCATATACGTAAGAATGTATTATACTATAAATATCTTTCAACATATTATATAATATTATATCTATTAGACATAATAATAAATAATAATAAGCTATTATACATTACAGAAAAACCTTAATAGCTATTGCAATACATTAATATTATGACGATGATTTAACTACCCGGGCCTGACCATAAATTGGGATGATGAATTCAGCCTTATATGAGTCCCGGCAGGAAAAGACTATTGTAACTAATTTCAGTGTAGTTGAAGATGAGAGAGACGATAAAGGAAGGAGTATTTATTGCTTGGAGAAAAATTGCGTCCAGAACTCGCGATTTATCTCGAAGATTAGGGTTAAAGCTAATTTTTCTTAGAGGTTTTCCACCGTATATCTATGAAACTTTAAAATTGCCACTTGATATTTTGAGCAACGCGAAAATCGTTTTTCTACAAATTCCTCAAGGATTATTACTATTTGATGGAATTATGCTTAAGAAGATTTATGACTATTTCTTAGTTGCTGATGTACATACTGGATTCCTATTACCAGATAGTTATAAGCTTAAGGTTTTAAATTTACAGTTTAAATCTTTACTGAGATTCGTTGACTTGATAATAGTTCATAATTATGATATTGTTAACTTTATTAGTTCAGAACTGAGGGATAAAGTACACGTGCTTTATGACCCACCAATCAACTACTTTAAGTGGCGTGGCTTCGGTGATTATATTATAATTCCATCTAGTGGTCACTCCGATGAACCTATAGATATAGTTATTAGGTCCATAGAAAAAGCTGGTGTTTTCGATAGAGTTTATATAACAGGTCCTCACAAACCGAGAAAAATGAAGTTAGGAAAAATTAGCATTATATTTACTGGCTTTCTACCACTAGACAAATACTTAGAGCTTGTTAGTAACTGCAAACTGCTTATTGCCCTCTCTAGTAGAGAATTTTCATTTCTAAGAGCAGCTTGGGAGGCGCTATGTAGCAATACACCATTTATACTTAGCTACACAAGAACCTTAAGAAAGATATATTCTACTCTTCCGGTATGGGCATTTATAAAAACACATTCTACTGATCATATTACTAGGTCAATAGTTACAGCATATAGAAAGTATGATGAGTTAGTCCAGTCAATTAGTGCTTTACGCAAAAAACTTATTGAGCACGCAGAAAGACAGCTAGATGAACTATTAAAGATAGTTTCCACTAGGATTTCTTAGACTCTATATTTATCCTCCTAAGTATTCATTATTTTTAGAATGCGTGTATTTATATTAGCCTTAGATGGTCTAGATTATAAGCTGGTTACCAAGTGGTCCTTAAGAAATTTAATGCAAGTAAAATATGGCTATATCACGTTAGATCGAGAGTATTATATGCCTGGTGAAACTATGCCGTATACTCCTATTGTTTGGGGCTCATTTATAACTGGAAAACCGCCACATGAGCATAAATCTAGGTTACTACTTTCAACAGATATGGGTTTTGTAAATTTCCTAAGACAGTTACCAGTAATTAGAAATATTAAGGGCAAGCGGGATTTATTAGAAAAACTTGGTTTTCCACCATGGTTATACATGCATATTGCAAATAAGGATGATTTAGGTACTGAAACAATTTTTGATATTATAGAAGACTCTGTAGCTATTTGGGTTCCATCATATAATCCATGTGATAATCTATATTGGGCTTTAAGAAAAGCTATGAAAAAAGGTATTAAGGAATATGAAAGATGTATATGGAGAGTACATAGAGTTAGGTATCTGGAGATGATTAGGCAACTTAAGAGAGTTAAAAACTGGAGTTTATTCATGGCATATTATGATTTAGCTGATTTACTTGGACATATCTACATATCAAAAAAGAGATACAAACTTTATATCGCGTATAGAAAGCTTGATAAACTTGTGAATGAGGTAAAACGGATGATCCCAAACGATACATTTTTCTTGATAGTTAGTGATCATGGAATGACGTATGAAAGAGGTAGTATATTTGGTAAACATAGTGATTATGCATTTTGGAGTTTCAATATGGATATTACTCAAACTCCAAGAGAAATAACCGACTTTTATAATATAATATTAAGTTTAATAAATAGGTAGAGTGTATTATTTGGAAGTTTTAAACTTATTCGTTAAATTTTAATTCTGTATAAAGAAAATGAGGGTTTGTATAGTTGCTGTCGATGGATTAGAATATCGAATCGTAGAAAATCTTAATTTAAAAAACTTAATGCAAAACTCTTATGGTACATATCCGGTTGCTGCTGATAGGTACAATACCCCTAGCTTATGGGCATCCTTCATTACAGGTCTACAACCAGAAGAACATGGAATAAAAATGTTCGTTGAAAGACGATGGGGAATACATAAACTTAAGAAACTTATTGAATCACTTAAGCTACTAGGTTTAGCTAGGAGATTTACGAGATCAAAAATTGGATATAAGGTTTTTCCGATTAAGCCACCAACTGTTAGAGGCAAGTTTAAGACTATATTTGATTACGCCAAGAAGCCATTACCATATAATGTTTTTTCATACAATGAGGAAGAAGAGCAATTTAAATTAAGATATAACTTCAGTATTACAAAAGTGTTGGAAAAGAAATATTTACGTAGGGTTGCCGTTTTAAAGTGGTTTGAATTAACTAAAAAACTGATGAACAATTTCTTAGATTTGCTTACATTGAGAGATTGGGATTTAGCTATGACACACCTCTATATCACTGATTATATTGGTCATGTCATGTGGGGCACGAGAGAATTTATAAAATCCTATTATCTTGTGGATAACTTTGTCAAAACAATTCATGAAGTAATTCCAGATGAAACTTTACTTCTAATTGTAAGTGACCATGGTATGTGGGGAGGTAAACATTCTGACAAAGCTTTCTACAGTTTCAACAAAAATATTAGTTGGAAACCATGCTCGATTACAGATTTTTATCCTAAAATAATTTCATGGCTAAAAGGGATCTTTTAGGTAATTTTTATCTTAAAAAGCATATTGGAGTATGTTTATGAATCTGTTCACAGTACTTTAATTTTATATAACGATATTTAATCGGATTAAGCTTAATTTTGTATTCACTCATTACAATATAGCACCATATATCTAGGAAACTTGGTATGTAAATCCCATATCCAACTGTATATTTAAATACAGACTTTGCGCACTCCCAAAATGTGTGAATGAGATCTGGATCTAAATTTAGTCCACCGACATGATAGACTACTCTACCACCACGTTTTAACTTATCCTTTAGTAAACTTAGAAACTCTCTAGTGTACAGAATGTTTACTTCACTGCCTTTTAATGCTTCATCCCGGATATCAGTTAGATCTCCAACTATTAAATCAAATCTCTCTTGAGTATTTGCTATATATTTATGTGCATCCATATTGATAAGCTCAACATACTTATCATCAAATATTCCTGCAGGAACTTCAGGGATATATTCTTGTACTATATTAGTTACTTCAGGGTCGATATCCACAACTTTTATGTTAGCACTTGGAAGAACTTTTCTTATTTCTCTAGCAGCCCCGCCATCGCCACCACCTAATACTAAAATCCTACGGTAGTAATGCTTAACTACAGGATGAATAAGCCCTGTATGGTATATTTCCTCGTCATATACTGTAAATTGAAGTACTCCATCTAGAATTAGTGTTTTTCCGAATGGTGTTTCAGCTACACAAATTTCTTGATACTTACTCTTCCCTCTATATAGAATTTTCTTTATTGGGTATGAGAGATAAATAATATTACCGCTTATTATGTGTGCAGGTTCTAAGTGATATTTATCATTCATTTCTCCATTACTTCTTCCTTCTTAAATATAAAGCCTCTCTGTCTAACTATTTTCCTTACACGTTTGGGCTTTAATGCTGATATAATTATATCGGTAGCTTTTAATGCTTTCTCATACTCATCACATGCAAATACATCAATAGCTACGTAATTATATTCTGGCCATGTATGAATAGAAATGTGACTAGCAGCTAGTAGTGTAACTGATGTATACCCCATAGGAGTAAATTTATGGTATAACGTTCCGAATGATTTAAGCCCGCTTTCAGACACCGCCTTTGCAACGAGCCGGTTTAGGTATATAGCATCATCTAGTATTTTAGTGTCACAGCCATACAAATCAACTATTATATGAATACCTTTTATCGCCTTCATCTCTACACATACTCTCTAATCTCCAATTATAGGTAGCTATTTAATAATACCCCCCCTTAAATATAAGTATTTCTCTCTTTAGGAAAGAAAAATATATTTATTATGATAAACATTCATTTCAGTTGCAAAAAGATTATATAAATGATAACCAGAATAGTTAGGGTTAAATACAAAGCTAGCAGTAACTTTATATCTTAATCCAGTAGACTCGCAATGAAACTTACTTTATAAAAGTTGCTACAGTCGATATCTGCTGATAAAGGAGAATAATTAAGTACTATGTTTTAATGTATATGGTAATAGTTTTGTTTATTATATAGCAATAATTTGTTTTGGGTGGTTATTTTTATGCATAGAATATATCCATGGAAATCTAGGGAAATTAGAAGTATTATTGATGATATTTATAATAAAATTATTGATGATATTCTAAAAGCTAGGATTAATCGTGTTTTAGTTCTATGTAGCGCTAGTGGTGAATCTGTATTTGAAATTGCTAGAAGATTAGAGGCTCGAGGGTTATTAGGTTATGAGATTATAGGCTTAGAGTTAGATGAGGATTTAGTAAAGATTGCTGAGGATAAGCTTAGAAACCTAATTTTCAGGGGTAGAATTGAGTTTAAATGTGGGGATCCAAGTAGAATATTATATCCAAATGAGTATTTTGATGCAGTTATATATGAATCCATAGTGTATCCCTCTCCAAACCCTGTAGATATAGCTCAAGTCAATATATCTAGGGTATTAAGGAATGGCGGATACTTCATCTTAACAGATGTTCTTTTATTCGGTGATGAAGAATTTTATAAATCTATAGGGATTAAATATTACCATAAACTTAAACTTGAGGATTTTAAGAGAATAATGGAGAACTCTGGATTTAGAAATATAGTTATTGACGACATTACCGAAATTGCTAAGAAAGCGTGGAAAACGAAATTGGAGAATACGAAAGATGAGAAACTAAAACAAGTAATTAATAAGTTAATTAATGAAAAGTTAGGTGTTGAATTAAAGTATATTTATGTTATGGGTATTAAGAGCAAGGGATAAGTAAAGGCTATAGTAATTTCCAACTTATCATTTGACAGATGGTATAAAGAGACTTTATTATACTATAGGATTGTTATTCATTAGTAGCTAATGAAGTATGGAAAGTTTATCGTAGTTACTGAGAAGCCTAGTGTAGCTAGAAAAATTAGAGAGGTATTAAGAAGTAAAGGTATTAATGCAGTTGTTACTTCAACAAGAGGTCATATTATGGATTCTGAATTACCAAAAGGTTTTGAGTGGGGCCGTATAGACCCACTAAAAATCTTTTCTCTCGAGAAACTGGACATGGTTATTAGAGATAGGAAAACATATAATGAATTGAAAAGGGTATTTAGATCTACACCTGGAATTCTTGTTATAGCTACAGATAATGATTCTGAGGGTGAATTAATTGGTTATGAAATTTTAAGGATTTACCAAAGTATTAGAGGCAACGCTCCATTTAAAAGAATGAGGTTTAATAGTGTAGATCCAAACGAACTTTGGAGAGCGTGGAATAATTTAGAAAATGATTTAAATTGGAGATGGGTATTTAAAGCAATGTTTAGACAAAATTTCGACTTAGTTACTGGCGCGGCATTTACTAGATTATTAACTGAGTTAGCTAGAAAACATAGTAGGGTTAGATTAGTATCTTGGGGTAGTTGTCAAACACCAACACTATATTTTGTTGTAGAAAGAGAGAGGGAGATTGAGAGCTTTATACCTAAGCCATACTGGTATTTTCAAGCTGAAGTTAGAGTAGGCTTATATATGTTTACTTTGAGATCTGAACGAATTTGGGATGAGAAGAAGGCTAATGAGCTATATGAGAAGCTTAAGAGTGTTAAATATGGAGTTATTAGAGACTACATCGAGAATGTAGGGATAGTTAAACGTCCACTGCCAATTATGACTGACTACTTACTTGTTGATTTAGTTAAAATTACAAAGTTATCTGCTTCACGTATTCTTAACTTAGCTGAGGAATTATATAGTGAAGGTTATATTTCATATCCGAGAACAGAAACTGATAAATATAGTCCTGATTTCAATTTCTCGACACCTCTTCAAGCAGTTTTAAATTCCGCTATTGGAGATGTACGTAGGTATTTAATTTCTACACCAAATCCAAGAAATGGTAGACATGATGATAAAGCACATCCACCAATATATCCTATAAGGCCATATCCTATAGATAATGGTCATAAATGGGTTATCTGGGAATATATTGCTAGAAGATTTGTGGCGAATGCATATTCTAGGGATGCTAAAATTGTACATCAAGGAATTACAGCACTAATAGGGGAAATTGAATTTAAAGCATCAGGGATGAGATTTGAACAAGAAGGATTTTATAGAGTATTTCCATATTTTAAGCCCAAGGAAAATCCACTTCCATATCTTCCAGAGGGAACAAGAATAGAGGTGATAAGCATTAAGATGAGAAAGGGAAAAACCCAGCCACCAAAAAGGTATAGTGAAGCAGATTTACTAAGCTTACTAGCTAAGCATGGTATAGGAACTGATGCAACGAGGGCAACATTTCCAAAAATAATTCTCGATAGAAAATATGCTATTAAAAAGAAAGGGAAATTTGTACCAACAGCATTAGGTAAGAAATTTATTGAAGCATTAGAAGTTGTTGATAAAAAGTTAGTTACACCCGACACAAGGAGATATGTCGAAGCTCTCATGAAAGATATAGAGAATGGAAAAATCATGATGAATGATGCTTTTAAGAAAGCGGTACGTGAATATAAAAAGTTATTTGAGGAGTGTATTAAGGAGTGTAGCAGGATAAGTGATAAGTTAAAGGAAGGAATAACTAATACAGTAAGTAATGATGCTAAGAACCCCTAAAAATACAGTTTTGACTTTTATTTGGAGTATGTAGAAAGAAAAAGACGATTAATATTAAACTTCGACTTCTCTAAAACATCATATTAAGTGTTTTTTGAGTTAGGATTAATATCATCAGAGCAACAATCTCTTTTTGATGAAAATTGAGGATTATAGTTTTGGTAGAATAAAGATTTCAGGTAAGGTATATACAAGTGATGTAATTGTATTTCCAGATAGAGTGTTGTCAAATTGGTGGAGAATCGAGGGACATAAGCTTCATATTAAGGATTTAGATGAAGTAATTAAGTATAAACCTGAAATTTTAGTAATTGGCACAGGAGCATATGGTGCTATGAAAGTACCAAATGACGTTATTGAGGAATTAAATAGGCTAGGCATTAAAACTGAAGTGTATGTTACCGAAAAGGCTGTAAAAAAGTTTAATGAATATATTTCCGGCGGTAAGAGGGTATCTGCCGCCTTACACTTAACGTGTTGATTAAAGTTGTTAATCTTAATAATAGTAGGGTTATAAGAATACTTTATTGAAAGAAAGAATCCTATCGCTACTTTATATGGTGATTCTTTCGCTGGTTATACACCATCTATTGAAGTTTAGTAATATAGATGGGGCTGCTCCAGTGACCCCAAATATTAAGCATTTCTCCTTATATTTTGGTAGGATATTGTCTAGTGTTCCATTTGCGAATACACTTCCGGTGATTAATGCTATATCACTCCAATCGATTATTTCTTCATCTAGCTCGGCAGGTTCTATGGTTACACCAAACATGACTTTACCTATATTGTCTGGATCTGCATCTGCAACTCTAACTTTAAAATTAGCTTTAGCTAATGCTTTTAGAAATGCAGGTTGATATCCTATTAATCCTACTTTCTTAATATCACCTAGTAATTGTAAATGCTTAGCTAGCTTATCACCACAAATTTCTGGGGTTTCATCTTTACAGTGAACGGTTTTATCAGCTATATTAAGATACGCTGCTACAGCATTAAGAACTGCAATAAATATGGCTCTATTCCATAACTTATTAATATCTAAGTTTAAAACTTCATTGATTGTACCATTGTATGACATAGGTGCACTCGTAAAAGCTTGTCCCCTGTATCCCTTAAATATAGCTTCAATCATAACCTCCTTTCCTCTTATTATCGCATATTCAGTTTCTGGATATTCGATTACAGGAACAACTCCAATAGCTTCTCTAGGTAACAGTGATTTAACAACCACTTTCTCGTCTAAAAGCTTATGTTGCTTAGATAAATCATATAATTTTTTAAAGAGAGTTTTTATTATCATGGTGATTCACCGAAGCCTTAATATAACGAATTGGGATTTTTACATAAATCTCATTTTGGGAATCTAAGTTTATATTTTCGAAGTTTTCATGATTTATATATGCTGATAATATGGTATTCTTAACTTTGATTATAATTTCATAGTAATGTCCTTTATCTTTAACTTCATATATCTTACCTTTAAATGTATTAAATTCTATATTAGGCTTAACATTCGATATTAAGATATGATAAGGAGAAATCGTAACAGTAACATCCACGTTACTATGGTAATCATCTACTGGAACAAGAAGTTGTAAATCTCCACATAATACTTTAGCAAGTCCAGAGCTTAATACTTCGACAATCCTCCCCTTGAAGATATTAAGCTTATATATTGCTGATGAAATTGCGGGTAACACATCTATATATGACCCTACACTTAATAGTCTACCTCTATCAATAACCGCTATTCTATCGCCAACCTCTTCAGCTTCATCGATATCATGAGTAACAAATATCGTTGTTAAACCTAGCTTCCTTTGAATTTCCTTAACCTCAAGCCTCAAAGCTTTTCTAAGACTTATCTGTAGATTATTGAAGGGTTCATCTAATAGTAATATATTAGGTTCGGTGACTAATGCACGTGCAATAGCTACTCTTTGCTGTTCACCACCACTTAACTTCTTCGGATACTTATCCCTCAATTTCCATATTCCTAACATTTTCATAGTTTCCTTTACCTTCTCCTCTACAACTGCTTTAGAAAAACCTCTTATTTTCAATCCATATGCTACATTATTATACACATTCATGTGTGGAAATAGAGCTAAAGATTGTGGTACATAGCCGATATTTCTTTTATATGGAGGAAGGTTATCAGCTACCTTACCATCTAAAATAACGTTGCCATTATACTTAGTTAATCCTGCAATCACGTTTAGTAGGGTTGTTTTACCAGCTCCATTCGGACCTAAAATCACCATAAGCTCTTTACTATCAACCCTTAAGTTTATATCATTCAAAATGTAATTGCTTATATGTCTCAGCTCTATACTTGTCAATCTAAATGTACCCCCATATCTTTAATACCCGGTTTTCAATTGACTCAAAGATAAGATAAAATATGTAGCATGATAATGCTAATATTAATATTGATGCTAATAATATATCTACTCTTAATGTAGTTTCTGCTACTAACATATAATATCCTAATCCAGAAGATAATGCTAACATCTCAGTAATGAAACATGTCTTCCAAGACATAGCTGCTTCAATTTTTAAAGCGGATAATATCGAAGGTAGAGAGAGAGGTAATAATATCGTATATGTCACCTCTAAATCACTTGCCCCCAATACTTTAGCTATCTTCACCAGCTCCGGATCAATACTCTTTAATCCTGATAAAGTATTGAAAATAACGGGTATAGATGAACAGAGAAAAACCATGAATATAGGAAGTAATTCATTAATACCTATCCATACCATTAATAATGGTAATAGTGCTAATACAGGAATTACAGCTATGAATGCTAGTATTGGATAAAAGGCTTCTCTTAAAGTTTTAAAGTAGGAGAGGAGAATCCCTAGAATAATTCCAATAAATACTCCTAGAGAGAAACCTATTATTACTCTCTTAAATGTAGTGAAGTACGCAATAATAAATTCTCTACTAATTAATAGATGGAAGAGTGTAGATATAACTGTCGATAATGGTGGAAACAAGGGTGAGTTAACTATATTTAGCTGAGTTATAGCCTCCCATATACATGCTATAAACAAGATTAATAATATTGAATTAAATTTTGAAGGCTTCATACTCTTCTACACTTATTAAAAAATCTTTATAAATAATTTGTGAAGCTTTAAAACCTTTCTCAAGAGCTCCATATTTTACAAGCAAATTAATGTATGTTTGAATTTGCTGCTCATCTATTTCATATGTATATTCTAAGTGTTTCATGCTCTCTAAAGCAGCTTCATATGCTATGCCCAACTTCTTAGCTACTATTCTCGCTGAATCTTCAGGGTTATTCTCTATGTAATTTAACGCTCTTACAGTAATCTTCACTAATTTATATACGATATCTGGGTGACTCTCTAAATATTCCCTTTTAACAACAAGAACACTCCCAGGCATATTCGGCCATATATCTTGACTTCTAAGTAGTACATTCATCCCCTTAAGCTTAGCTAAAGTTACATAATGCTCTGGAAGAACTACAGCATCAATTTGCCCTGATATTAAAGCATTCAATGCAATATATGGAGCCATTTTTTTGACTTGTACGTTTAAATTATATTTATCCATTACAACCTTAAGGAGAAGCCAACAAGGTGACCCCGGTCCTGGACATACCACAACCTTATTATTTAACTCATTAATGTCTTTATATTCAGGTCTACTTACAATAGCATATCCATGTAAGTGTGTCATACATACTATTACAAGTGGTACTCCCCTCGAATATGCCATAACTGCGGGACCTAAACAAACCCATGCTACATTTACATCCCCCCTAGCTAGAGCAGCGGCCAACTCCAATCCAGTTTTAAAGGTAAGTAGTGTTGAAATATTGATACTCTCTTCCCTAAACCAGCCTTTATCTAGGGCGATCCAAGCAGCAGCGGCGTGATCATTAAATTCAACAGCCATACCCATTTCAACAGCTTTTATGGGGAATATATAAGTAGAGTATAGTACATATATTAAACCACTTATTATAAGTATGCAAATAATAATAACAGTAGTAGTTTTTAGTTTTACCCTGGAGAAATTGCTATATTTTGTAGACATTTTATAACCCTCTAAACTTTATAAGTTTTATTTACATTAATAAGTATTTGTAAACAATTTTATTTACTAGAAGTTAAATCATAATAGTGGTAAGGAGGATAATGGCTAGGAAATATGGCTTCCTAACAGAATTACAGTTTAAAGTTTTACAGTTGAGACTTAAGGAGAATTTATCACAGAGTGAAGTTGCTAAAATTCTGAATACTACGAGGGAAAACGTTGCCATAATAGAAAAAAGGGCTAAGAGGAATATACAGTTAGCAAAAGAAACTCTTTTAGCATATAAGCTTCTTATGTCTATAGCGAGAATAAAAATTAAACCCAATACACATCTTATGGATATACCTGGAATAATTGTAAGAACTGGTGATAATCTCGGAATTAAGTTAAGAGTAAATTTCATAAAGGTATATAATAAGATCACTTCTGAAGTAAGTGATTGTATTAAAGGTAGTAAAGTAATTAAGCCCTTCACGATCGCTATATTTAAGGATGGTAATATTGAGGTAATACCTGGAGTATATGATTAATTTCTATTTTATCCAAACTTTAATCTAGTTAGAAATTAAGAAGTAATCTACTTAACTAAGTTAATGTTTCTGTTTCCAGGTCCTATATGTCCAATAGACGTCTGTACAATAACAGTTTTTAACCCAGCTTCCTCCAAAATTTTCTTAACTTCAATCATCTCTTTAGGAGATGGTCTCTTTATATCTCTCCTCCTAAATGTCGGGAAATAATCTAATACCGTTACCTGAACGTCTGGATTTATTTTTGCAATTCTTAATCCAGCTCTATAAATCTCATCTAGAGATACAAGTGCAGAATTATAAATCAAACCTACACCAATATATACCTTATCCATATAGTTGTCGACAAGATACTTAATAGCGCTCCATGACGTTTCATGATATTTTTTAGCTAAATCTCTATCCTTCACACCGGTAACCTTCATATACGACTCTAAACTATATGTTTTTGGCTCTACACCGATATTATTACATCCAACTTCTACAAGCTTATCAATATAATCTCTAGTTAGTAATGTACCATTACTATCTAGATGAAGCCTAATATCTGGTGGATTTAACCTACTTAACTCTTTAAAATACTCTATTAACCATTTTCTGTTTAACGTAGGTTCTCCACCACTAATAGCTACCCCTTGAGTTCCATAGATAATTCTATACTTAGTAACTAACCTAGCAGCTTGATATGGCGTCATAGGCTTAGACGTATTATCATAAGTTACATGATAATTTTGACACTGTGGACATCTTAAATTACATCCAGCAACCCAAATAGCAGCTTCAACATAATGCCGATAATCAACTTGCCACCATGGAGTCCCTTTGCCCCCTATTGTGTGAGGCTCTGGGCCATGAACGATTCTAAGTGGTTGAACTTCCTCTACATTAAGTGATATTTTCATCCCATCTTCAACAGGTGTTATACACGATCTTTTAGGCTCTCCATTAATCAGTACCATACATGACCAACAACCTCCAACCCTACATGGAGTGTCGACATTAAGTCCAACTATAGATAATGCCTTTGAAACAGTAATTCTATCTGAAACTTCATACTTAACGCCATCAATATAGATTGATATCAAGTTAACCTGTTCTTCAACTTCAATAGCAACTCTAGCCATATATGGACAAGCATCAACACACGCTAAACAACCAATACAACGATTTGGACTTGGGCATGAAAATACATCTTGACAAAAGTTACACTTTCTACAGCGTTCTAAATCGATCTTAACTCGATGCACCTTCAAACAACAGCACCTAATAAAGCATAATTTCTATTTTCTATTTTAGGCAATTAATGCTATTATCCATTTATTTCTTAAAATATGCTATATAATTTTCTTTATTAAATGGTAATACTATTTTATTGAATAGTAACAGTGTTGATCGTCAGATACCGGTTGTTTGACTTAAGAAGTCTCATTCGGATTGGAGTTGTGCTAGATAAGAACATTCGTTTTAAGCTTAATATTAAAATTATAATCTTAAGAAGATGAATTAAAAGTCGGCAATCACGAAATAAGGGGTTTACTAATGATAATCTTACTAAGAGATTTAAGCACATACAGCATTATTGAGTATCTCGTTAGGAATCAAATTTTCTCATTAAATGATATTGGCAGGTATATAATTATTTATCTACAAACATTTATAGCTACATTTATCGCATTAGTTTTAGCATGTATTTTAGTCGAAATAGGAGTATTTTACTCTATTGGTCGTCTATTTAAGCCGCTGGTTAAACCTGTTAAGCTTCCTCCTGAAACCGCTATTCCTATTGCTACAAGGATATTTAGCCCAACTGCTTTTCATGGAATGCTAGCTACGTTATATAAGGAGGGAGTTGTAACTTCAAATGAAATTATAACTACGATATTTATTAGCCAAGTACCTCAGAGAATTTATCATTTACTTCGATTTTATCTTCCAATTGTTCTTCCAGTTTTAGGTCCAGTTTTAGGGCTATATTATATTGCTTTAACGTTTATAATTACAGCGTTTTATCTTCTGTTTGGTATTGTCTACGGTAGAATTACTGGTAGGAGCACTAACTACAGTACACTACCTAGTAATACGACGGATACTACTGTAAAGGATTATAGCATAAAGCTAAATAGGGAGGTACTAAAGAAAGGATTTAAAAATGGTGTTAAAATATTTACTAACATCGCTTGGAGGATGGCTATAGCATACGTTATAGTTACCATATTAATATTCATTGATGCATTTAGGACGATATCTGTGATGCTGGCTCCGTACGTATCAGGCTTATTCTCAGAACCGTCTGCTGCGGCAATCTCAGCTACAACTATAATATCTCCACTTGTAGCATTACCGATGGCTGGAGATATGTATATAAAAGGGATCTTAGGATTGAGAGACTGTTTAATAGCGTTATACATAGGTAGAACTATATTTATCGCTATAAACGATTTGCCTAGAGCGGTTCCAGTGTATGTTGGTATGTATGGAACAAAAATTGGAACAAAAGTATTTATCTTAATGGAAATAACATCTGTTATTAGTAATTTAATTGTAATAGCTATAATACTTACGTTTCTCTAAACTTTAAACTTTATAATTATTTCAATAAGGATAGTTATCTAGACCTATTCCTTAGAACTAATTTTCCTATAAATCTCCTCTAATATATTCTCACCTTCTCTAAATTTTTCTACAGCTTTTTGTAATAATCTTGATATTTCTTCATCTTCAGTTTTGAGCTTCTCTGACCATTCAAGATACTTATCTGTATGTTCCTTGCTATGCTCGATATAATGCTTTAGAATAACTTTAAATTTCTCAAGTTGACTCATATTCCCACCAATATTATATTTAAGTGTTACTTTATTAGGGCTTTCTTTATAACTAATTAGAGTACCCTATATTTTATTCATATCTTACATATCCATAAAATAATACTAGTACATAATATTCTAAATTTTGGTTATGAGCTTGTTTAGCTGTAGATTTAGAGTTTCGTGGTCTGATATTGACAACTCAGGGAGCGTACACTACTCAAACTACCTAAGATACTGTGAAAAAGTAGAGGAAGAGTTCTTGAATACCTTAAATTTAGATTTTAATGGGATTTCTAAGAAGCATAATGTTTCCTTCCCCAGAGTACTAGTCAATTTTAAGTACAGTTATCCACTGAGATTTAATCAGTGGGTTAGAGTAGATATTGATGAAATTAACGTTAGTGAAAAGCAAATTAAATATTTCTATAGAATTTGGAATGAAAGTGAAGGAAAATTATCAGCTGAATGTGAAATTATAGTTGTAGCTGTTGATAAAGTGAATGGTAAAGCATCCTCTATACCAAGTGAGATGTACAATAAGTTTATTGAGCATATTAATCGGTTGAAAAGTAGTAGGTTAATAGAGTCTAGGAATATGGTTAGAGATGCTTTAGATATGGCTTATCAAGTATATATTGAAGTTGAGGGTAGGTTAGGTGATAGTTGGAGAGACAAGAGTTGGAATGACGTATTTAACCACTTAAAAGAAGAAATTGTTGAAATTGAAAATACTCCAGAGCCTCATGAGAGGTTGCACGACTGTTTAGATGCATGTGCACTTGCGGCTATACTAGCTGCAAAAACGATTTTAGAGTACAAGCTAAAGGGGAGTAATACTTGACACGTTATGAGCTAATAATTTTAGGTGGAGGTATAACAGGTTCATTTGCAGGTTATATAGCGGGGAAGAATGGACTTAAGGTTGCAGTCATTGAGGAGTGTATAAGTCCAAATGGTGCAACTGCTAGATCAGGTGGAGTAATAACTAGGATGCTGGATGATTTAGAAGATTCATTACTAGCCTTAAAAACTATAAATTTGATTAATGAGGTTACTAAGGATATAGATATGTTTATATATAAAGGGTATTTGTGTATTGAGGGTATAGATGAGGCTGAGGGAGATCTACGAAAATTTAGGAGAGTTATTCCTGATATTAAGATTTTGTATCCGGATGAAATTAGGGATCGATGGAGTTACATTAAGCTTTATGAAGATGAAGTTGGGCTATACTCTGAATCTGATTTTACGATTGATCCAGAAGCATTTTTAGCATACTTATGGAAAAAGCTTGGTGATGTTAGTGTTGATTTGAAGCTTAACTGTAAGGCTACTAGATTAATAATTGAATCTGGAGTTGTTAAGGGAGTTGAAGTCCATTCAGGTGAAGTTTTACATGCAGATAATATTCTTGTATGTATGGGTGCTTGGACAAAAGCATTTTTAAAGAAGCATAAAATTAAAGTTAAGACTTTCTTGCTTTCAGTACCGATCTTTAAATTTAAGGTTGATTCTAGTGAATTGGTTGGTTTATGGGATGAAGAGTGTTACAGCTATTGGAGACCTGGAGATTATACGTTAATTGGGGGTGGATATGAAGCATACAGAATTACGACTCCCGAGGAGGGATTCTTGAAGCCTAGAGTAGAATCGAGAGAATTTATAATACGGCTGTTTTTATATAGGTATAGCTTCAAGAAGTGGAAAATAGTTGATTCTTGGTGTGGACCTATAAGTTTATCGTATACATATCGACCAGTAGCGACGAGAATAAATAAGGTAGAGGGTCTTTATGTTATTGATGGATTAGGTGGCTATGGGTTAGTTCGAGGTCCGGCACTAGCGAAGAAAATCGTAGATGAAATCTCTGGGGTGAGCAGCGATGAATTTAATATTAATGTGGATTAGATATATAGCAAATAAGATTAGGCATCAGGGAATAATCGAGACCATCAAGGAGATTTTAAGAGAGGTGAGTTATAGTATTAGAAGTCATTAAAACAAAAAAGAGAGTAAAGGTAACTCACATTTAGAATTTATTCTTCGACTTCTTTATCTGCAATTTTTAGTGCTTCGCTGAATACATTTAGTCCTTCGTCAACCTGTTCTTCTGTTATTATTAATGGTGGTGCTATTATGAAGTGGCTTATCCACCCAACCATGTAAACTCCATTTTTAAGCATTTCAGATGCAATCTTATCTACCATTAGTGGTCTTAATGCTGCTTTATCTGCTCTAGTATTAAATGGCTTCTTCGTTTTTCGATTCTTAACAATTTCTACTGCCCAGAAATGTCCTAATCCACGTACATCACCTATACACTTATGCTCCTCCTTAAGCTCGTTTAACCTCTTCTCTAAATACTTACTTACTCTTTGTGGAAGACCACTAGCGACGAGCTTCTTATACTCCTCAATAGCGGCCGGTAATGCTGCAAGCGCAATTGGATGAGCAGCATATGTATGTCCATGAGCGAAGAATCTTTCTTCAAATGCTTCTTTAATCTCCATTTTTGTAGCAGTTATCCCTAGTGGTGTATATGCACTTGTAGACCCTTTTGCAGTGGTTAACATATCTGGTGTAACATTCCAGTGTTGGATTGCAAACCATTTTCCGGTTCTCCACCATCCACTCATAACTTCATCAACAATAAGGAGTACATTATTCTTATCACAGATCTCCCTTAATCTTGGAAAATATTCTTTTGGTGGAACAATTATTCCATTAGTACCTACTACAGGCTCAACGAACACTGCTGCAACATTCCCCTCATTCTTGATCATATAATCGACATACTCTGCACATACGATTCCACAATTTGGGTATTTAAGTCCAAATGGACACCTATAACAGTATGCGTCTGGCGCGAAGATTATCCCTGGAACCTTACTAACAGGCTCTGCAAACCATCTTCTAGGATCACCAGTTAAACCTATACTTACACCAGTAGAACCATGATAGGAGTGGTATCTAGAGATTATTTTATATTTTCCTTCTGATGCAAAATACATTCTAACAGTTTTAACCGCCATTTCATTTGCCTCAGTACCAGACGTTGAGAAGAAGAAAGCATCTAATTCTTTTGGCATTACCTCTAATAACGCTTTTACAGCTTTAACCTTAATTTCACATGCAAATTTCGGTGCAATATACTGAATTTTTTTAGCTTGTTCACATATAGCATCAATAATAGCTCTATTCTTATGCCCAAGATTTGAACACATAAGTTGCGATGAAAAATCTAAATACTTTTTTCCAGTATTGTCATACAAGTATACTCCTTCTGCATCAACAATATAAACAGGCTGCTTCCACGCCTTTTGAGGAGACCACGTACCATATGTATGCTTTGTTAGAAGAGAAATATCCTCATTCTTCATACTAATAGGTATGAAAATCATTCAAAATAAACTTTTGTATTACATAGCACCTTAGTAACACTCGAATCCAAAATAATAAATCATTAGATACAATATAGTTTTATGCAATATAATATTGCAATCAAAATTATTTATCAAGTAGAAAATTTGATCTTAAAGAATATACCGGATTACTATAGGAGAGATATTAAGAGAAATATACGCAAATCCATAGTTTCGTTAATAATAGGATTAGTACTTCCTCTAGTATTACTCATACACGATACTAGTAATTATTATGAAACAATATCTACAGTAGTATCAACATATTCGTACCTACGTGATTTTATTTCCTATCCAATACTAAGCTCGATGGGATGGGCCATAACTCTCAATACAATAGTGTATATATTACTGACAAATATTGTTTATGAAGCCCTTTTTATGATTACACTACCAGGAATAATTGTCCTCTCAAAACTATTACTATATTTAAAGTATTTTATGAGGGGGCTACTCTTATTTTCGGTCATATCAACACATCCATATCTATCGCTATTGATACTGATCTTATTGATTATAGAGTTATTTGGATTTTCTGCTTCAGCAACTACTGGTCATTATTTAGGAGTATCGATATTTAGACCTAGTATTATCTCTAAAGATCTTGGTAGATTAAATGCTTTGAAGATTAACTTTAGGAATTTGCTTTTAACATATGTATACCTTATTATCCCAATTTTTATATTCTCAGCAATACTTGAAACATTACTTCTCTGCATAGCTATTTGGTAGTTAGCAAATGATTTTAGTATAGAAGCGTATTAAAAAGGGTAAATTACTATCTCACAATTATTGTTTTTAATGATGAGAGTTAGAAAAATAACCGTAGACTCTGATGGGTATAAAATCCATGGTATCTTACATTACTCAGATAAAACAGCTCCTCTAGTAATTACTTCACATGGATTATTCTCAAGTAAAGATAGTTCAAAATATATTGAAATTGCTGATAAATTCTGTGCAGAAGGTTTTAATGTTCTAAGATTTGATTATAGAGGCTGCGGTGAAAGTGAGGGGAGTATATTAGATTCCACAGTTCAGTTTAGAGTTCATGACCTATTGAATATTATTGATAGCGTTAGCGACGAGTTTAGAAATATCTTTCTATTGGGCAGTAGTTTAGGCGGTGTAATTTCCATCATTGTGGCTAGGAAAGTAGATGCTATATCTGGAATTATCTGCTGGTCGACGCCATATAACTTAAGGAGATTAGCTATAAAGTTTAGAAATGAAATTCCAGATAGGATATACAGGGAGTTTTTATCTATAGATT
>Ga0190367_1000147_pt1 | contig 55655 bp, 67 predicted proteins | sample 4872181011_MG_FD_171838 | JGI IMG/M metagenome (GOLD analysis project Ga0190367, IMG submission 171838) | Hydrothermal vent microbial mat bacterial communities from Southern Trench, Guaymas Basin, Mexico - 4872-18-10-11_MG | ecosystem: Environmental > Aquatic > Marine > Hydrothermal vents >... | reverse complement strand
CGGCTATACTTACGGTTATTAATGCAATATATAAATAGAGGTCTGATACGTTTAATATCGTACCCACTGTATACGGATTAAGGACATTTAATATTGAGATACCGGAGAAACCGAGGAAATAGGCGGATACAGGCACGGTCCCGAGTATACGTCTACCTCTAAACGCCTCAGTCTCGAGCAGTAAAATGGATGCGGATAATGCAATTATATTATTTAGATCAAGGATATTGAATCTAATGAAAGACTCTACTGGATAATGTAGATTTAGATAATAAATCCTGATTAATAATACGGTGAATGATAGTACAGCACTTAATGTCAAGAGTATTCTAAACTGCTTCTCATACATCTGAATCGGTGTAACCCAGCTAGCTAGGTAGAATGATGCTGAGACTATGGTCGAGATGGCTATAATATAGTATAGGATCGTGGATAATAAGATGATGGGATCGTTGTAATAGGGAAATATGCCTTGGCTAGTCTGGGGAGTGGCGTCAAAATACTTGTATGGAGGATATAGTGAATATACTATAGAGAGTATTGTTAGCCAGGTTAAATAGGATATGTATAGCCTCCTATACTGAACCCTATTCAATATATTAGGAACCCTAAATCTAATTAGATACAGTGGGATGGATGCTATAATCGAGAAGAATCCAATAGGGAATGAGGGTAATAGAGCTAGAATTATGGAGGATATATCCATTCCTATAGAGATACTCGTGAATAGAAAACTGAAGGATAAATTTAAAGTATATAATGAATAGAGAAGGATGAATATTGGATGGATAACAGCTATAGATACAGCTAGAAACAATATCTTTTCAACATTCTTCAATTTAATATTATATTTATATACAACATATGAGTAGGCTACTAGGACTATAGACTCAATTATAAAGGAGGTGGACTCCAATCCAATCAAGCTACTCTCACCCTTAATAGCCTAGTTAAATCTGTTAAAACCTCCTTATCATATTGGTTAATATCGATTTTATTTAATATTGCAACAGCCTTCTCAATATACTTAGCTATCATCTCATCGGCAACCCTAATCGCATCCTCCAACGTATACCCATACCGATGTATTAAGATTGTTAATAAATTGGGTTTATACCTATCTAATCCGGTGGGCTTACCAAGTATATTGGATTCACCTATATAATCGAGTACGTCATCCCTATACTGGAAGCAGAAGCCAATATATTTCCCTAGACTGGCTAAGTCATCCACCAACCCTATTCTACCAGCTATATATGCGGATGCTTTCAAAAGCCCTTCAAAGAAGGATGCTGTTTTTAGATAGACAATCTTATTATATTCATCGATATTAGATGGGAGATCAATATCCATCTCCAGAGCCTCTCCATCAGCCAGTTTAAGACCTGCCTCGGCAAGTATCTTAATTACCCCTCCACCCAACTCCGATAAAATATAATTCGCATATACAATTAGTGTATCACCAGCTATTATAGCATACTCCAATCCATACTTTTTATGTACACTCTCCAAACCCCTCCTAAACTCAGCTTTATCTATTATATCATCATGTATCAAGCTGGCCATGTGATATAACTCCGCGGAGGCGGATAATGTAAGGGAAGATTGTTCGTCAGCCCCCAAAGCCCTTGAAACGAGATAACAGTATAACCCTCTAATTAACTTACCTCTATACGCTAGATGGGTAACGGCTCTATATAATTTACCGCTTTCAAGCCTCAAGTCGGATAAAACCTGGTATATCTTATTATATATCAACTTGATTTTATCCATTATAAACTCCCTATACTTTTCACTTACCTCCAGCTTACTCACTATCTCTGTAATTAGACTTTCATCGAACATCGTCAAGACCCTAAAAGGTTATGAATATCTTTAAATGATAATAAATCTAAACATAGAATATAGGTATAATATCTTTATGTTTAATAGTTTAAAGTCTATTCTTAATATAAATATTTCCGTTGAAAATATCTTATAAACAAGGTTTAAACTGTAGAGAATTCGATGGTGCTTAAAATGCAGTATCTACATCTTTGGACGCCGCTTACATTAGCGGTCTTCGGAGGGATAATGCTTATACTACAGCTCTCTCTATTGAGGGGGTTTATAAAGGTATATAAGGTTATGTCAAGTAGAGAATTAAGTGTTATGATGGCGTCATTTATAGCATTCTCCATCGGGTCGATATTATTGATACTAGTGAATATCTATGCATACTACACATTTTACTCACTAGGATATGGATATATGGAGTTATATAGGAAGATTGGCTTAATGCTTTATGAAATACTACTTGCACTAGGATTCCTAATATTAATAATGCCTTCCATGCTTAAGACTGGTAAAGTAGCTACATTACTTGCTGTAGAGTCGTTGTTAAGTACGTTGGACGGCATGCTACATATAATTAATATAATTATTATCCTGGAGATGATTATACTCCTACTTTACTACTTCCGCCACGGCGGTAGAGAGATGCTTTCAGGCAGGCTCTGGGTGATATCACTAGTCTTAATCGCGGTAAGCCGATTCGTCAACCTACTTCCTATGCAGCCTCTCTCTGATCTATTCAGCATATTCATGGATCTGCTCGCGTTTATAAGCCTCTACATCATGAAGCTTGAGCTGGATTTCTCCCTGGAGGGAGAATAAATTGAAGTATAGGTCTGATTTAGTGATTCTACTTGATATCCTGGAGGCGATTGATGAAGACGGTAGTTTAATAAGTCATATTGCATCCCATGCAAATATGCCTCATCCGAGGGTTAAGGAAAAACTTGATATCATGGTTAAGAATGGTTTGATAACTGAGGAGATTGATGATGAGGGGAAGAGGGTATATAAAATTACTAGGAAGGGTATTGAAGTTAGGAGAAGGATAAAGGAGATTGTATATATGCTTAAGGAGCTAGGATTATTGAAGAGGGAGGGTTAGAAGCATCCGGTGAGATCCTCAAGAATATATAAATTCTCGTCACCTACTCTAAAGCCTGTATAATGCAAGTTCCGAACATCATCCACAGTATTATAGTTTTTAGATAGATAAACAATGCTGTTATAATAGCTTAATTTCTTGAAGTGGAATGGATAAAATAAAATAGGATTCTTATAAAGTATATTCAACGCTGGTCTGATATAGTATAGAGTCAATCCGATCGACCCAAGATAATCAACTGAAATGGCTAGAGGATCCCTACTCACCAGACACATATTAATGTTATCATCGAGTTGAATCCTATTACATGGAATCTTATATGGATCCTTTAATATGATCAAACCGAGATCTACGACGTTAAACATGCTGATAAATTTATCGATAGGTTTAGAGTATAAATCCACCTCTCCTATAACGAGTCCCTTGATAGATATGCTATTCATAATATGTGACAGTAATTTACTCAGAAAAATACTATCTGACAATATCCCTATATATGGATGCCTATAGACTCTTACTGATTTCACTCCGTCGTTCAATAGGTTATAATATTTAATTGGGTTTAATATTGTATCATCCTCTAGTAGATGCCAGATAGCGTCTTCAATATGTAGCGGCTTTAGAGCGGTATCCCTAGTGAGACCCAATACTTTAATTAGAGACTCGCCATTAGATAATAGGATTTTATCGATATTCATCACAGCCTAGTCAGTAACTTTGCCAGGTGATATGCATAACCATATTCATTGTCATACCAGCTTATTACCTTCACAAAATTCCCATTTACTACCTCTGTCAATAGGCTATCGAATATGGATAGATACTTCATCCCTATAATATCACTTGAAACCACTGGATCCTTAAGATAATATAGTGTCTCAGATAGATATGTTTCAGAAGCTTTCTTAAACGCGTTATTAACCTCCTCTATAGTAACTTCCTTACCAACTAATACATTTAAATCTACTAATGATCCATCTGGTACAGGGACTCTTATAGACATCGCATGTAATTTACCTTTTAACTCTGGGTATACCTCAAAAGTAGCTTTAGCAGCGCCAGTTGTAGTGGGTACTATATTAAATGCAGCTGCACGAGCCCTCCTAAGGTCCTTATGTATAGCGTCTAGAAGCCTTTGGTCATTTGTATATGCATGTATAGTAGTCATAGAACCCTTTACAATTTTGAAGTTCTCGTGGATCACCTTGATTAATGGGGCTAATGCATTGGTCGTACACGATGCCATAGATATTATCTTATGCTTTTTACGGTCATACTTGTCTTCATTAATGAATGGTAGCATCGTTATATCAGCTCCTTTCATAGGTGCCGATACAATCACCTTCTCGACTCCGCGCTCTAGATGGAGTGATGCAGACTCCCTATCTCTAAAGACTCCACTAGACTCCACAACATAATCTACATCGACACGGTCCCACGGTATTTCAGACGGACTCTTCATACTAAATACCTTAATCTCCCTTCCATCCACGATAAGGCTTCCGTCTTCAGCCTTCACCTCTAAATTGAGCTTACCATGTATACTATCGTATTTAAGGAGATGTGCAAGCTGCTTTACATCGGCTAAGTCGTTTACCGCAACGACCTCAACCCCAGGGATCTCGAGGCTACTTCTAAATACTATCCTACCAATCCTCCCGAAACCATTTATACCGATTCTCACCATGTTAGACACCTATTAAAAGATATTTAAGAGAAGCCTAATATTTAGTTGGTATTGAGATGGTCGATTTAATAAAGATATCTAAGTTGATATACCGTACACAAATAATTTCATTTGGACATTATATATTATCGAGTGGCCTACATTCTCCCTATTACCTTGACTTCACGATGTTATCGAATAAACCGTCGTATCTAAAGACTTTGATAGGGGAGTCTATAGCATACCTGGATAAACTTGATGTATTGGATGACACAGATAAAATCGTGGGGATCCTGGATAAAGGCGTGGTAATAGCTATTCCACTCGCACTAGAAACTGGGAAACCATTTGCATTATATTCATTGACGAAGGGAGATTTCTCTGTAGGAGGTATAGATGTTAATGACAGGATCTTATTAGTAGATGATATGTTAAGTACTGGGAAGACTTTATGCAGGGTCTTAGACGACATAAAGGAGGATTATGGGGTTGATGTTAAGAATGTATTTGTAGTTCTAGATAGGGAGGAGGGTGGGTTCGAGAGGCTTACTAAAAGGGAAGTTAAGGTTCATAGGTTGGTTAAAATAAGTGAGTTAGCCAAGATTCTTAAGGATTATGGGATAATCTCTGATGAGGAATATGATATTATAGAGGCCCACCTTAATGAAGTAAGGAGTAAAATATAACTGCTAATACACCACCCGCTAAACTTGAGATGAAGTTGACGACGTGATTATCTATCGGCTCGAAGCCTTTCACGAGTTCAGCCTCCTCACCACAGTGGTATCGGGTCTCTATAACGCTACCACATAATTTACATCTATATTTAGCCTGTACAGTAGCGCCTAATATACTGTCTATTATACTCCCTATAAAGCCCGCTAAGATTAGTGTATAAACATCATAGATAGAGGATAGACCAAATAAAATTGCAGATAAATATGAGAATAGTATGGCAGACATAAGCCCACCTAATAAACCGATTAGAGTAACCCCACCTGAAAATCCTTTTGGCACATGCACCTTAGGATTAGTTATCAATACAGGCGCGCCTCCTAAATACATTCCCACTTCAGTCGATACAGTATCACTCATCATCGAGGTCAGTGAACCTAAGAAGAAGAACATAGCATACATTTTGTGGGTATCCGGATATATGGAGTATATTATAGCTGAGTACATGGGCCAGAATCCATTAGCAAGTACATTCTTCCAACTCCTCAATCCATTACTATTAAAGTATGACACCCAGTCGACAGACTTCTTACGAACAATCTTAGTTAGTATACTACCTACGATCATAAATATGAAGAGTAATATGAAGAATACCCATCCACCAGTATAAATGATTAATACACCTATTATAAACGCTGCAAACACACCTTTACCATCCAGGTACTTCTTCCTATATGTAAATATTGAAATTAACAGGAGTACCAGGAACCTCACTGATAAATCGATGACTTCACTGGATAACTGCATCACTGCACACATTATATCCAACCCACTTAAATTAGTCAATATACATATGTCCTTTTTATTAAACTTTTTATAACTATGAATACTTATTATCGATCTCATCCACGAGTATCTTTAATAAATCCTCAGTATTTTTATATCTTGATAACGCTAATATTACATGTTCACGCTCAGCTATCCTAATGGCCAAGTTATCAACCTTCTTAGGCCCATGTAGTACAACCATCCTAGGCTTTAACGGATACACTCTTACGGCAACCATAGGCGATCTACCTGTAGATATATTGATGAATATCAACGCCCTCTCAGTAGTCCTACCGAATATCCTATAGTATGACTCGCCGCTCATCGACAATATGGCGGCAATTCCATCGATAACGGTATATCCATATAAATATGTTTTATCGACATATTCAGAGCCCGTTAATACATCGGCATCTAGAACCTTAATAAATTTTTTAACTGGGATCTGTTTAGTAAAATCTTTAATTCTTAGGATCGCTTTTAGACCAGTATACTCTATATCAATATTATTAAGCATAGATATTATTTTTCCTCCTCTACGCATATCAATCTCGATTAAAGACTCGACATACCTCCTTAGAAAACGTGTTCCAGGGGATTTATTTGGATCATTCTCATATTCAGAGACTACAGATGATGATACACCCATCACCCTAGCCAATTCAACTTGAGAAACTTTAAATATATTCCTCCATTTACGTAAAGCACCAGCCACATTATTCGATGTCAGTATATCACCATATATCCTTCTTTTTATACTATTGATTATATCAACAGCCTCATACATCAACTAAATATTAGGTAAAAACCTAATATAAAATTCTTTTTTATCCTAAAAACTAGTACTCCTCCCTAGCCATTCTCTCAGCATATCCGCCTATCTTAACTATTCCGTAGTGGACTGCACATGATACACAGTAGTATTTTACGATAGGCTTCCTAAGTATTACGGCGCCCTGCTTCTTAAGCTCCTTCTCCAACTGCGGATCCACGAGTGAAGACCATCTAACAACGCGAATAGCCTTATCCCTTGGAATCCTTGCTCCGCAGTTGGAGCAGTATACATAGTTTTCTCGACCCTTCTTACCCTTACCCTTTCTACGTCCCCTACTCTTCCTTTTTACAGGCATTTAATATCCACCAGCTATATATATGGGATACTCCTTAATTAGGATTAATACTTAGAGTAATATTTAATTCTAATTCTACCATGACACGAGAGTATAATTCCATATTACTATATCGCCATCATGAATTATTGTATGCATAGCACCATATGGCGAGAGCTCGAAGTTTATATATAGCATCCAGTAATACCCACTGTTTTCACTAACCTGGTGATTACAGACCCCATTTATACATTCTATGAATACATCGTCATAAGCCTCATAATATTTGTATTTGATATCCCCTACAACAGATTTAAGTATCTCAAATGCAGTGTCATTAACCCCTGAAATAAATTCGATCTTATAAATCTCGCGATGCCCCTTACCATAGTCGATAACAAGTATGGCTACAGACTTATTCAGAATATTATGGAATCTAGTCAATAGATCCTCATAATTCGAGAGGAGAACGATATATGAACTATTTAGGGTATGTAGAGTCTCATTAATTGCATCTAATGCCTTCTTATACCGTATAATCCTATTTTCAACTACGTTCAACTGAATTTGTAGATTCGTATATTGTATATAGTAGTATGAGAATAGTGTCGTAGATACTGTAGCCCATATTAATAGCGAGATTATAAGGACTTTATAAATCCTATTCATATCAACTCACCCAAGTATCTCCTAAGAGTCCGCAACACACCTACAAATAATACTGAGGAAGTATATTCATGCATCAGCCCCATTGGATATGGGATCCCATATTGTATGGCGGGTATAAATAAATTGATCACAGCTATATATGGAGGGACCCCAAATGGATACATCAGGATAATGCTTGTGAATACGTCATAGAATAATACTATAATAAAGCTTATTACAAGTGTTAAAGTATAGTCCAGTTGAAGCCTCCTAATTAAACCGCCTAAAACACCTACTAAACCCATCCCTAAACTCGTGATTAGGGTCCAGGGCCCAGGCCCAATATAAATATCACTTATAAACATACTCATGAAACCTACTAGAAAACCGACGTATGAGCCACCTAGATAACCCGCTAATAGAGTTAGAGGAGCCACAGGCGAGATATTAGGAAGAATCACTAACGATATTCTACCAACGATATTTAATGCAGTTAAAACTCCTGTAAGACTAATTGCTAGAGATAATTTCATATATTATTATAGGATAAAATATCCTATAAATAAATGTTTCCTATCAAAGAAGAAAAATTATTTCACATGGGATACAGATAATTTTGTTGAGTATGATTAAGATAGGCTGCTGTGGTTTCCCAGTTAAGAAGAGTGTTTATTATAATGAATTTGAAGTTGTTGAAGTCCAGAAGACATTTTATGATCCGAGGGGTGTTAATACGTTTAGAAAGTGGAGGGATGAGGCCCCTCAGGGATTCGAATTTACAATCAAGGCATGGCAAGGGGTTACACATCCTATGAAAAGCCCTACTTGGAAGAGGTATAAGGGTGAGTTGAAGGGGAGTAAGGATAATTATGGGTTACTAAAGTATACTGAAGAAGTTAAGTGGGCTTGGGAACAGACCTTGGAGGCCGCTGATTCACTAGATGCAGATAAAATTATTGTACAGCTACCGCCTTCTCTAGATTGGGATTCACATCATGATGATATCATTAAGACTCTTGAGTATATGAGGGGGAGCGGTAAGAAATTGATTATCGAGCCTAGACACTCTAGTTGGTTTAAGGAGGATGTATATAAATTATTTAGAGATATGGAATTGACCTTCTGTACAGACCCATTTAAGAATAATATAGTCGACGTAGGGGGAGACTTGATATACTTAAGGCTACATGGAATAGGGGGATATAAATATCAATACACTGATGAAGACCTCAAGAATCTATATAACTTAGTTAATAAGCATATCAATACCAGTAAAATGATTTATGTAATGTTTAACAACGTATATATGTATGATGATGCACAGCGTTTTAAGAAATTAATCAGTTGATCCCTCCCATATAATTTTCTTTAAACTACTCCTGAGCTCCATAATATACTCATCTAGTGTATAATGTAAACGATATTTTTCAAATATGTTTTCATATGTTTTCACTACTAGATAGACGCTAATGATAGCGGATTTAACGGGATCCTTATATATTGCATATAATCCAGATAATAATCCGGTTAAGATGTAGAAGAGGCCATGTTTAGTAACTGTATATTTATCAGATTTAATTACATATGCCTCCGACCCATCGTAAACTATATATTGCATATAATCCTTAACGAGAATCACATAATCTGATTTATATTTACTTAAGCTACTTATAACATCCCTACTATATTCTTCACCTAATATAATCCTCAATTCACCTACTTTAGGAGCATATATAACATTCTTAAATTTAACTAGCTTTACAGTCTCGGGATATATAGCTCCAGAGTCAATTACAACATTAATATCCATTTTACTAAGATTGTATATCAATGCAGCGATCTCCTTCCCGATTCCTGTTAAACCTGGTCCAATCAGTACAGTATCTATAACAATCTTCCTCCTTTCAATTAATCTAAGAATCTTCCTAACGATTCCATGTGTAATCTTGAGATCGGATAGGGGGATTATAGTTGTGTATGGGGATATAAATGCTATTCGATTAATGATCTTCTCTGGAGCAGCTACATATATAGAGTCAAGGCCACAGTATTCCGCGGTCCTTAGAGATAGTATGAGTGGTGATACTTGGATCTTACTTCCTCCGATTATTAATAGCCTCCCATTGTCTCCAAAGTTTGGAGATGGCTCTATCTTTGGATTCAGTGACTTAACTAGGTTATAGTCTATCTCAATAGTATTTATAGATACCCACCTCCACTAAGAGTCTTAGATAAGAATATTTTTAATTACTATATTATAATTATATAATGCGATACTAGGTGAGATAGTGACGGAGAGGGATATTGAGGAGAGCCTCCCTGATAAGGAGAAGAATTTAAGCGAATGGTACTCGATGGTTTTGGAGAAGGCTGAGATCGTCGATATCAGGTATGGTGTGAAAGGATTTATCGTATATATGCCTTATGGAATGGAGATAATGAAGAATATAATTAGGTTATTCGAGTCAGAACTCGAGAAAACAGGTCATAGACCAGTCCTATTCCCAGTCGTGATTCCAGAGTCTAACTTGAGGAAGGAGGAGGAGCATGTAAAGGGTTTCGCTGGGCAGGTATTCTGGATAACTCATGCAGGATATAGTAAGCTCGAGGAGAAACTTGCATTACGACCTACTAGCGAGACCGCTATGTACCCGATATACTCGTTATGGATAAAGAGTTATAAGGATCTACCGCTTAAAGCGTATCAGACTGTAGCGGTTTATAGATATGAGACGAAAGCTACCAGACCATTATTACGGGGTAGAGAGTTCCTCTGGATAGAGGCTCATAACGTGTTTAGGAGTAGGGAGGAGGCTTATAAGCAGACCCTGGAGGATGCGGATATATTTAAGAGGGTGTCATATGAGAAGCTTGGGATACCCTTTATACATGTTAAGAGAGAGGAATTCGATAAGTTCCCTGGAGCCGAGGATACATTTGCATTTGATACATTAATGCCTGATGGAAGAGTTTTACAAATAGGGACCACGCACTATCTAGGTACTAAATTCTCTAAAGTATTTGATATTAAGTTCCATGACGTTGATGGTAAATATAGATATGGGCATCAGACATGCTATGGGATAGGTTTATCAAGGATATTAGCATCCCTCATAATGATACATGGAGATAGCTATGGAATGGTCCTCCCGTTCGACATAGCTCCACTTCAAATTATTATAATACCGATTCCAAAAACGGGATATGACTTAAATAAGATATTTGAATACTGCGACGATATACAAAGGGAATTAATAGACAAGGGTTATAAAGTAAAGGTGGATAAGAGTGAGAAGACTCCGGGTGAGAAATATTATTATTATGATATGAGGGGGATCCCAATTAGGATAGAGGTAGGGCCATTTGAGGTGGATAATAGAAGAGTTACGTTATTTAGGAGAGACCTTAGAATGAGGGTCACGATACCTCGAGAGGATCTGTTTAATAAAATTGAGAGGTTGAGAGTAGATATAACTGAAAATTTAAGGAGGAAGGCTGAGGATAAGATTAAGAATACAATTAAATATGTGTCTAATTTAGATGAGCTGAAGAAATATAGTGAAGAAGGATTCTCAATATTCAAGGTACATTTCTGTGGGAATGAAGAATGTGCAGAGAGGATTAAAAATGAGACCGGAGGCTTCGAAGTAAGGGGTAGTGGCGTCAGTGAAGATGGATTTAATGGAGAGTGTATTATGTGTGGTAAAGAAACAAGTAAAATAGTTTATCTTGCAAAAGCATATTAGAGTATTAATTTAATAATCTATCTTAGATGAATATATGGAGGGATTTTATTCAGAGATTCAATATAGTTAAAGGTAGGTTAGATATTACCCCAGCACATATATATCTAACCCTGAAACTAGCTGCATTAAAGGAGGGTGTAAGTAGGTATATTATGATTACAAATCTAAGGATATCTGAGGCTAAGGCGAAGACTCTGCAGAGGAAGCTTAAAGAATTAAATATATTGAAGCCATTGAGAGGAGGACATATATTAACAGAGTATGGAAATAAACTATTTAATTATTTGTCACATAAGTTAGTTGACATAGGATATATACCTACTAAGGATATATCGAGATATTGCTATGCAATATTATTAAAAAAATATAATAGAGTACCTAATGCAGTTCTAATTAGAGATACGATAATTAGATTCGGTGGCAGTGCTGGATTAATATTATATAAAATAGATTCAAAAATTATTTTCCCAGAATCAGGTGAACCATTATCCACATACGATGATAAATTAAATAGCTATTTATTGAGAAAGGGCGTCGAAGATGGTGACTTAATATTGATTGCAGGGTCAAGCGATGAATATACTAGTAAATTAGCTGCATTAAATACTGCATTATCAATTTTAGAGGAGATTGAGTAACAGGTATAGAGTAAATTTAATCACATCAAAGATGAAGAATAATTATAACTATCTATTTTAAGTTATTTATGATAAGGTGTCTATAGGATGGGGGATATCGAGATCATAAATAGGGGGACTTGGATAGATAAAGTGGCATATGAAATTATAAATAGGGAAAAGAAATTAGGTAGGGACCTAAGTATCATTAAGACTGAAAGTGGATTGGGGGCGTCTGGGATCCCACATGTAGGTAGTATGGCGGATGCTGTTAGGGCATATGTAGTTACATTGGCATTAAGGGATATGGGATATAATAGTGTTTCAATAGCATTTTCAGATGATATGGATGGATTACGTAGTATACCGCAAGGTCTTCCTAAATGGCTTGAAGACTACTTACTAATGCCCGTATCAATGATACCAGATCCATTTGAGTGCCACTCCAGCTATGGTGAGCATATGTCATCACTATTAAGGGAGAGTCTTGATATGGCCGGAATTGAGTATGTACATTACTCAGCTAGGGAAGTGTATAGAAAGGGTATGCTTGTTAAGGAAATCGATGAGATACTGAGGAATGCTGATAAGGCTGGGGAGATCATTTATGAGGAGACTGGTCAGGAGAAGTATCTTAACATCCTTCCATATTACGTGGTCTGTGAAAAATGCGGCAGGATATACACGACTGTAGTGACTGAATACGATCCGAAGAGGAAAATGGTTAAATATGAGTGTGTAGGAGCTGAGATAAAGGGTAGGTGGTATGATGGATGTGGGCATGAGGGGTGGGTTAAAATAGATAGTGACAAGGGTAAGCTGGTGTGGAAAGTTGAGTTTGCAGCCAGGTGGAGAGCGTTGGATATTAGATTTGAGGCATATGGAAAGGATATTGCAGATTCTGTTAGGGTGAATGATAGGGTTTCAAGGGAGATTCTGGGGTTTGAACCTCCATATCATATTAGATATGAGATGTTCCTAGATGAGGCTGGTAGGAAGATTACTAAGTCACGTGGAAACGTATTTACACCCCAAGTCTGGTATAGATACGGCTCTCCCGAGAGCCTAATCCTGTTCCTACTCAAGAGATTCATAGGGACTAGGAGAGTTAAGCTAGAGACTATAGTATATATGATGAGGGAATTAGACTACTACAGAGACGTATATCATGGGAAAATAAAGATTGAGAACCCTATGAAACTAGCTAGGATGAGGGGGTTAATCGAATATACTTATAAACTAGGTCCAGTCCCACCTGTAGTAGTGCCCTATGAAGTTATATTAAGCTTAGCTGAAGTAGCTCCTGAGGGGAAGGAGAGGGAGTTTATACTTAAGAGGCTTGATAAATACGGCTATAAATATAAGCCGGATGATGTAGAGGAGTTGATTGAGTATGCCGTAAACTGGGTCCGTGAAGTAGGTAAACCTCCGCTATATGAAGCTGAAATCGAGTTAGAGCCTGTTTACCAGGAGGCCCTCAAGAAATTTATAGAAGAAATTAATGACCTCAGCGATGGTGAGGAGATCCAAAGTGTAATATTTAAGACTGCACGGGAATATAATATTCCGATCAAGGAATTCTTTAAGACACTATATATTATAATATCTGGAAGGGAATACGGGCCACGTCTAGGGCCATTAATAGCAGATATTGGTGTAAATAAGGTTGTAGAGACTATTAAAAAGAAGTTAAATATCTAGATACAATTTTTTAATGGGGGCCCGTAGCCTAGCCAGGATAGGGCGCCGGCCTGCGGAGCCGGAGATCCCGGGTTCAAATCCCGGCGGGCCCATTAAAAATATATTTTTGTTTAGGAAATGGGTTATAAAAAGGGAGTAGGGGGTTTTTATCTCCTCTTTGAGCCTATTTGTTTCTCTATAATCGAAAAACCCACCTCACTAAGGAATCTCTGTACATCCCTTTTCCTAGAAATCTCTATATAATAGTTATCTTGGTTCGTCCTGATCCTCTCACCATTTCTCTTAACATGTATACTTCCAGCCCCTTTATTTATATATGGTCCCACAGCCTTGATACCAAAATATTTCTTCAATAGATAACTGGGTATATCTATATGAAAAAATATCAAAAATGTAGACTTCTGTTCAGATCCCAACGGGCCTATATTTCTCTCCTTTAGCTACAATATAAAATGGCTTTATTTCTATAATTTTTAGCTTCTTAAATTTATATCTGCTGAATAATCTTACTAAGTCTCTTGCATCATATATGAATAATTTAGGATGCAGCCTACTTCTCGCCTTTATAATCATTAATGCAATTCTTCCATCATGTTTTAATACTCTATTCATTTCATTAAATACCATTTCAACGTCTATGACCTCTGATAATGTGCCTGAGCAGGTAGCTATATTAAAGACTTCGCTTCTAAATGGCAGCCGATTTAAAGTTGATTCTCACCAGTAAATCCTTCGGACCTGGATTTATATACAATACATTCGGAAGTTAATATTAGATATTAACATGAATAATGATTAATTCCTGGAATTTTTATAGATATCACAGGCTAGATTCATAGAGATATAAGGTGGTCGCCTGAGGCTTTGAAGCCTTAGGTTCATCCCACCTTCTAGGCATATCCCCCGAGGCATGGTAGCCATGCATACATGATTTGTAGCATGGTCAGCCTGCCTGGAAGGATATGCCTCGCCTCACCCTCCGCCAATGCGTCACCGAACTCCTCGGCCACAATCCATATTGGATTGTGTATAAAAATTTACTGATTTAATAGCAGTTTCTGAGTATCCCTGTCTAATAGTTTCTTATATGTCTCTGGATTCAAGTATCTAAGTCCCAGTAGATACGCACTTACCGTATGCTTATCTAGGCAGAATGCGTTCTTGAGCTTCTCAGCCAACCTACTTGTATACGATGGATTAACTAAATATACCTTAAAGTTATATTTTAATGCCATGGTTATAGCGTATTGTAATAATTTCTTCTTTGGGAAGTTACTAGCCTTCCTATTCCCACTTCTATTCTTAGTCTTCTTAACCCTCCTCCGTTTAATCCTATCTAAATCTTCATATAACACTGTACTGACATTATGATAATATGCATATTTTAGTAGTCTGCCTAGCGCCTGTAGTCTCAATGGCCATGCCTTATTCTTAGGGTATTTAGGTCTGTTAACCTCACTATACCATTCCGTCTTAGTCTCTTTTATAATCCCCTGCCTATCAATTATAACCATGTTTATACGATCTGAATTAAGGTCGAAGCATGCGATGTTGCCTCCCTTAGCCTCACCCTTCTTGAAATACTTTATGTATAATTCTAGTGGAACTGATAAATGTAGATATATCTTCCCGTTTCTAAACAATATCTTTGCATTATAGCTTAACTCGTTATTCATAGCTCTGTCAATGACTTCATTAACTAGTGGAATATATTCTTCACCAAATCTAGCTTCACATTCTATCCAGTCATCATGTCTTCCATGTCTGCCGTTTAAATGATAGCTTATCAATAGCTTATCGCTAGATACTAATCTAATATTCTGGTTCCCCTTGATGAATGCTTCACCCTTACTAACTATAAACAGCTTCTTAACCTTGATCTTCAGTGGATTACTACCATGATACTCTGCACTTTTAATTAATAATTTAGCTATATCTACAACGCTCTTCGCATATCCTTGGTTAAGATCCTCTGTAATTACCTTAGTAACATATTCTTTGCTTAATCCCTTTGTAAGCATCCTCGTAGCCTTGACGACAGCCTTACGAAATCTATATGCAAGGTATACAAGCCTCTGGTAATCCTCATTATAAACATATACCCTACCTGAAATAGTAACATAATCTATTTTAGGGGTTCTGATATCCATGCACATCACCCCCTTCAAGTTTGGGGAGATGGCATAACAGCACTTGTATGTTGTATTCATGAGGGGCGGCTACCCACGAATTTATCTAATTTGTATATATGTGGATAGCCCGTGAAAAAGCCCCCTCGAAAACATCGTATGCCTTTGCAGAGCTATCCCCCCATCCAATTCATGGGAGGAGGTGGCCTGTTGCAAGCACCTGGGTTGCAACAGACCTATCAGGTGTGTACCATCTTAATTCGATACACACCTTCATCCAATAAAATATAGGTATTTAAAGGGTTTTTAAGCCACTACACAAACCCTTTATAAAGGTATTTTTATTGATGTTAAAGGGATAGTCAGTATGCTGACCAAGGCTTCGTCGGTAAACGAGTTCATCAGGCTAGGCAAGAAATATAATAATACTTATATAAAGGTATTCGAGGATAACGATGGATATACGGTAATAATATACTGTGATGTAAAGCCTGACGATGAAGTCAAGCTATTCAAGGATTTTGATAGGTTGATAGTATGCATTAGCGAGGAGAGAGTTAAGTATGAAGACGAGGAGATACTAACTGATGAAGAGGTTGAGGGGCTCCGTGAAACATATAGAAAGATAGGGAGATATAATGATGCCGAGAAAGTAGGTAATAAGATAACAGGTAAGATAGACTGGTATCAATACAAATACACATTCAGAATACCGGTAGAGAAAGAATATAAAATAAAGAATTATAAGATAGATAGAGACGCACTAATAATAAAACTAGAAAAAATTAAAATATTTAGATATTATACACGCTTACATCCAATTATAAACATAGTATTCACGATATAAGGTAAAATTTCTCTATTATAAAAAGGAGGTATTTATCTTCGTTCAAGAACTTTATATAATTTATCCTCAGCCTCCGCTATAGGGCTTCTCTTAAATCTATTGAGTAATGCCCTATATATTGGAGACCCTATTTTCTGTTCTAAACTCCATTCCTTAGCGAATCTTCCTGTAGATATGTCTTCAGCCTCTTCCTTAAAGAATTCCCATAAGAAGCTATTTTTAAGTAGTTTATCTAGTCTAGTTAATTGGCCGTATTGGCTTGTTCTCGAATGTAACTTAAATTGTTCGAATAGTCCCATTTCAGCCATAGCTTTCGCAGTCTCCGCTAACTCGCCGGATGCATATAACTCTAATATTGCTGTCTCGGGATTTACCCCATATTCCTTGGTTAGGAGCTCGAAGTATATTATGAATGAAGCTATTAATAGGGGCATCCATGTATGTTCAGTCATCAGATCAACCATCGTCTCCTCCTCAAAACTGGATTTAATAGCTATTCCACCAGGCTTACCGATAGCTCCTATTGCTTTAGATAATGCAGCTGCATATTCCCATGCCTTTCCAGATACATCTTGGGCGACACCGAGTAGAACCGGATACCCTCTACCCATTTTGTGAAGCTCGATAATACCTGCTCCAATCATACGAGGAGCAACCAGGATGACATCCATATTTTCCAGAGGTTTTATAAATCCATAGGATATATTATATCCGCTTGCAAAGCCGAGTATGAAATGATCTTTATGAAGAACTTTATCAACAATATACTTCCTATATACCTCAGGAGCCACTTCATCTGGGACTAGTAAAAGCGCTATATCCGCCTTCTCCGCAGCCTCATCAATATCATAAACATTAAAACCATCCTTAACCGCTCGCTCCCAAGCCTCATCCCTAATATTGCCTACAATAACGTTGAGCCCATGATCCCTCATTACAATTGCCTGAGCCCTGCCCTGATTTCCATATCCAACCACGCTTATAACTTTATCCTTAAGGATATCGATGCTGTAGTCGAGGATGATCCTCTCACTCATTCGAAGACACCATATAAAGATATCTGAGTCACATAGTAATTAAAGAAATGAAGTTTCCAGCAATCGATTCAAAGATGTTAGCATAGCAGACTAACTTTTATATTAAATCTATTACACTATCGACTTTGATTAATTGCATCTTATGTGATAGGAATTTTAATGCCTTCTCCAATTCTCTTCTCGATTCAAAATAGAATAAATGTGACGGAGATTTTTTATCGGTAGAGCCGAATCCTTTAATATACTTGAACCCGTTTTCAGCCATATATAAGGAGAGCGTGCATTCATCTATATCTTTATTCTTAATAATATAACTTTCTATAGCTGGGTAGAAGTTGGTTAGATAGTCTATATGCCATCTAATCCTCTTCCCTATTCGATAATGTCTAGATATTCGTTTTAATGTATTTACACCACCACTACCAATATATAGATAATATCCCTTACTGAACCCTACATCCCCTAAAGAGCCTACGTTAATTTTAGTATCTTTATCAACGTATATTATAACGATGTATGTCTCCATAGGCTTCACTAGAATATTAAATTGGTATAAATATAAATAGTATGGAGAGGGAAAGGGTTAGTAGAAATAATGATATTACTTTGTTAAAACTCCCGAATACAGTTTTATCGATTAATAAGCCGGTATATAACGATCCAATTAGTAGAAATAATCTTGAGTAGAATGATATACTATATATATCTATACTCGATCCAATGATCTGAGACAATGTTTCCAAAGATACTTTAGATAGTATTTTCCCGACGACCCATACGCTATATCCACCTAGGAATATAACTCCAATACTGGTTGCGAGTGGGAGTATTGAGGATGCCCTCCTCATACTATTTACTTTGAAGTATGACTCAAGTAGATCTCTTAATTCAATTATTTCTTTAAGTCCACCGCCAGAATATAGAATCTCTCCTATAACTACCCTAAAGAATACTAGCGAAGAGTACCTCATCGGTATATATTCTCTAACGTCTGTGCCATACTCATATTTTGATATGATATCCCTAATCTCATTCCTAACTATATAATGATATTTATTTAGGTCGAGGTTCTTTAGAGCCTCAACAACCGAGAAACCACCCTTAACAAGCTCTTCAAGCTCCCGCATGAGTATAATTAAGTCGGACTCGATCCTCGACTCATGTTTAATTCGAATTATACTATATATAAAGGCGGGTAATAGCGTTATTGTAAGTGAGTATACTATGGCGTAGGATAGATTGATATTCAGATTTAAATGGAGTAATATAGATATAGGCGGGATAAAGAAGGTGAATACAAGGTATTTATTTATATATTTATCTGGTATTGGAAGCCTTGGATTACTCTTCTCAATAGATAAGTATGATATAAAGCCTAGGAATGGGAATAATGTTAAAAGTATTATGAAGGTATAGATTACCGTATTATATCCTATTAGGAAGATTATTGAAGATAATATAGAGGGAGTTAATCCAAATATTAGGATAATTATCTCTAAGTAATTCGATATATTTCTCCATGAGTTAATCCATAACTCTCTCAAGTAATTAAAGAAGATACTTAACTTATTCCTAAGGAAATTTACTATATCGCCGCCGATCCAGTATATCCTGATCAACTCCTTAAAATAGCTTCGGAGATCATTGTCAGGGATTAAGTCTATATTCCTCCATATTATATTATCTATAGACTCCCCGTCGATATAGTATTTAACTAGCCAGAATCTAAATATACTTGAGATCCCCCTAAAAAACCTTGAGGATGGTGATTTAATTAGTGAATATAGAGTCCTCTCTAAAGAGAATTTAGCTCCATATATAGACATTAGGAGGAGTATAAGAGGCTTCTCTCTAGATACATGGGAAGACATTACAGAGCATATACTTAATTTATAGAAGAAGACCCCGATGACTGCTATAAATGGATACATTGCTATAAGCAGAGTCAAATATGTATATGGTAGGGTGTAGATGCTATTGAGGAAGTATATTGCTATAGTATATAAGGCTAATACTGATGACACGTGAACTAGTAGACTTTTGAAACTTAGTATACCTAGGGTCTGGAGATTAATAAAGTCACGGATTATATATCCTAAGAGACGATATCTCAATCTCGGCTTCAACTCATATTTAGTTAACTCCATCTCCTACACCCAATTCAAGGATCCACCTGTCGTTAACTAGCCTATATTTACCGTTATAAAATAGATTTATTCTTGTAGAGAACTCGGTATCGTCGAGAACCTTCATTTTAACGAGGTACTTAATGAACTTCAGAAACCTACTATATAAAACCTTCTCCTCCTCATCCAATGCATTATATATTCTCTCCCGATTACGTGCATCATCCCATCGATCACAATATATTAGAATCCACTTATTATTCAGATGCCGATAGATTTTATGGACTCTCCTTATGTGGCTACTGCCTTCTCTATACATCCGCATTATAACTACAGTATCGAGTAGCTTGTACATTGAGGCATCTAATAAAATCGGTTTAGACCTTAATCTAGCGTATAACTCCCTCAAAGTTGAGGCGTGGAAAGTCGTTATACACCCATGTCCAGTAGCGGCCCCCTGAAATACTAATCTAGCCTCTAAACCCCTACTCTCACCTAATATAATGTAGTCAGCCCTCTCCCTCAAAGAGTATTTAAGTAGATTTAATATCTCGTCTAAAGTATCCTTATCCCATCTGGTAGTAAGCGGCTTCCACCCTATATGATTACGTAGATATACCTCCGGGATCTCCTCAATAGTTATAATCCTCTTTGAAGTCGGTATCAATAGTAACAGGGAGTTTAATAACGTAGTCTTACCTACACCAGATGGACCTATTATCATGATAAACTTCTTTCTATCAACTAATACCCATAGATAGGCTGCGACGTATGAAGGTAGTACCCCCGATGAGACCAGTTCCGTCAGTGTATATGGCCTGGATTTATACTTTCTTATTGTAAAACTACTTCCACGTGGCGAAACCTCATTCAACCAAGTAGCTACGACCCTATAGTTCTCTGGCAAGACCCCCTCTAGTACTGGACTCAGCATATTAATGCTTTTACCTGATCTAAACGCCAATTTATTTATAATTTTCTTTACCTCCGAGTCATTTAGAAATATATTTGTCTTCATCCAGCCCTGGTTGTTATATCTCTTGTGCCATACTAATACATAGGTATTTGGAGCGGATAAGGATAGGTCCTCAATATCTGGGTCAGATAGTAGTGGAGTGATCTCCCTATATCCAATCACATCCCTTATAATTACATATTCAATGACTTTCCTGATATTCTGGTAAAAAACCTTATCCCTACCCCTAGTATACTGTTTATCTAGCGAATCAAGAATATACTTAACCGGATCTTCAAAGAACTGGTCATTATATGTCATTGTATAAATTATATTGTCGATCAACTCACGAGCCTTATTAATTAATTTAGCATCATACACTTCATCCACTATATACCTATATTCATCCGATACCCTCCTTATCGTGATATTAAATGATATATTGTATTCCTTGCCATTCGGTAATTTAAATACGGAAGACACCCTGTAACCATCTATTATCTCATCTGAAGACATGATCTAACACCTAGATAGTTAGTTTAGATATGATTACGAGGACGTCTCTCCCAGATGGATCGAATATTATAATGTATTTTGATGTAGGTATTAGGATAGAATCGTATGGTACATTAGTTAAATCAGCCTTAACTAGATACGGTGATTCCACGTCCATTCTATATATCCAGACCCCTATAGACTTGATTAGGTGATACAGATCCGAAAACGATCTATTTGTAACATAATATATCTCTGTATCAATCAAGTCTTCATCTATATAACTATATGGAAATGCATATGACCAGCCTAGGAAAACCGGTGTATGATGGTAATGCGAATTTACGATTATATAGTTTGGAAGGAAGCCCATTGAGTAATCGGTTGGTATATCAGCAGTGTATAGCTCTCTAGATATCATTGATGATATATCATTAGACACTGAGAACACAGATATTGCTATATAGTCATCATATATGCTATTAGGGTTTATCGGCTTGATATAGGTATAGTTATAAACCTCTATTTGGATGGAATCTATACTATCGTTAATTGGTATTTTTATATGCGTTAAGAATTTTGGTTTATATATAATGAAACCTTCTTCAGAAGAGTATAATCCAGTGTAGTTTAATGTTTTGAATACTGAAAATGATATCATGCTATAAGCTTTTTCAATACCTATCTCAAGTGGTATTACGAACCCGCCTGAAATGAAATTCATATAGAATGTGTATACGTATCCGGTTGTCTCGTTAAAAGTATATAATTCAGCCGATCTTATTCCATCGAAATATACTATCCTTATAGATTGGTTATACCTACCCCTTATAGAGATGGGATGCTGTTCATATGTAAATTTAGAGCTTATAATTAAGTATGATCCTAATGGCTTAAAGATGTATTTTACAGCTAATCTAATAGTTACGCGGTCATATAAACTTCCATAGCATTTATATCCAGACCTGAAACGTATCATCTGGCTAACTAAATTCCTATCCCCAAATACATCTACATATGATAATGTAGTTTTACTTGAGTCTTCATAAAATCCGTTTATGGACTTGTTTACAATCCCCCATATCATCTTTCTAACTCCAGACTCTTCGTATAAAGGCCCGGAAATATTGAAATAATTCATATCTTCATCTGAATCATTAAAGATGGTTAGTAGTACTCCCTTCACCCGGGCATATATGGGATTACCATCTTTATAATATCCTATAAGATCCAGCGGGATACTTACGTTATATATATGAGAAAAGCCATTTACACCTTTATATACTTTAATCCATCCTAATACTCTCTTAGGATAGCCACTGTCATTTAAGACTAATCTAAAGCCGTCAAGTCCTAGATCTAGATTTATATATAGAACTCTGTGATTAAAGTATTCGTCATATACTTTAACCTTATATAAGTACCTGCCATTATACATCCCTACAAGCGATATACTATATAGATAATCTGAAGACACCATGTTATGGCTTATATTACCGAGGTGAGTTAGACTACCATTGTATACTAAATATACTCCTCTACCTGGGGATATGAAGGCTAAATAGTTATATCCTATATATAGAGGCTGTAGATTATAGGGTCCGTCATAGTAGTATAGTCTATTGAAATCTTGGTATACGGCGTGTTTAGATAATATTATCCGCCCATCCTTAGATACATATAGTGGGTAGCCTCCACCATAGATTATCGTAGTATTTATAATATCGATTTCATAATATACTTTACCCGTATCATTTAAATATAGAATATTTATCGGCAGATACTTACCTACTAGGTATGAAGTTCCTGGATTAATCAACCTAGATATTGAGACTGAGTTATTAAATGACTTGATTACAATTTCACCATTTGAATTAGTATCAGGCTCGTCATTCAACGGTGTAAATACACGTCCTCTTGAAGTTACTACATATATCTCATTTCTACTGTAGCTGTTACCAATCTCTATCTCGAGAGATTCTCCTGGTGAAACCTCCTTAGATATATTAATAAAATCGAGTCTACCGCCAGATCCGAGGAATATCCCCTCGATCAATACATTCCTATCTCCTTCATTACCGATTATAACTAAACCATTTGAATACCTTACTTTAAGGGATTCAGATTCTCTAATAATCTCATCCCTAAAATTCTCTCCGGTATACTCTATTTCTCTGGATTTCATATCAAGATAATATATGATAGCACTAAGCAGGATAGATACCAATGCAAATACGATGGCTGCACTGAATATATTTGATAAACCTTTTCTAGCTAGCATCTACGATCACCACGCTATAATCTAGTTTAAAATACACTTTTGTGATATTGGATGATGGTATACCAGTGAGTTTGAAGAAAGTTTTAGGAGGTATAAACTCGGATTCAGTCCAGGATCCATTTTTTAAAATCTGTATAGAATTATTATAAAATCCATAATTCTCTAAATATATTTTTCTAGGAAACATGTCTTCAACACCATAATAGTAGAATATAAGTTCGTTCACCCCTCTGTATATTACTGAGATTTTAGAGTACTGGAGATTAAGCCTCCTCCTATTTACTATACTACCATACTCGATGTATTGACTAGATAATGGTTGGAAATAATATGCGTATAGTAATGTAGCCATAGATAGAGTTATAAAAATAAGTAGGGTTTGGGAAACGTACTCTGAGAACCTTATGATCATTCGACCACCGTTCTAAACTTGAATACGGATCCATCATCCAGTTTTACTATGACATCTACGGTCGAGTCGGGGTTGAAATTATTATTTAGCGTTACTTTAACTTCCTTAGCTTTACCCGGCTCTATCAATATACTAGTATTATTGCTTCCTAATAACGTCCCAGAGGAATATAGTGATACACCTGAGACATTTACGGTGCTGGTCCCTATATTTTTAATTACCAAATATGCATCGGAGCCTATTCTATAGACTGACTGTAGGATTATCTGTTTAGACTTGCTCCATCCAGATAATAGATCTAAAGACCCGCTGTATAACATAAGTCCTAACGTAGTTACTAGTGCAACCATTATAACGACTTGAAGGAAATGCGATATCCCCCTTCTCCTCACTAAAATCACCATTATTATTTGGATGGCGAAAACCTTTTAAAGACGCTCAATTTAGGTGTATATAGAGGGATGGCTAGCGTATCTTATCTCCCTTTACATAGTGGACACGTACCAAGATGGCTATTTAATCGAATGGTTAAGCTAGGATATGCTATATCAAAGGTTATTATTGAGGACCTCGGTAAAAATGAGTTTATATATAGGTTATCAAATCCATTTTGGTTCCAAGCACTTGGATGTGCATTGGGTTTTGATTGGCATTCATCTGGAATAACTACAGTATTAACAGGTGTATTTAAAGAAATTTTTAGAGATGGTAACGAATTCGGGATTTATATAGTCGGTGGGAAGGGGAGAGAGGCAATTAATATCCCATATTACCTTGATAATATGAGTGAAACACTAAATACAGCCTATATAAATGAGTTGAAGTATCTAAGTAGATTAGTTGCACGTACAGATAACTTCCTTCTTCAAGATGGATATGATCTATATCATCAGGCTATTATATTTTCCGAAGATCGCTACTGGTCGATAATACAGCAGGGTATGAACATTGATATTAAATATGCTAGGAGATACCACTGGAGCAATGTAAATAGAATTGATTCGGTAGTTCAGGAGCCACATACAGGTATAGTTACACAGAGGATTGAGAATAATATTTTAAATCTAGTAGATAGGAAGTCGAGGGAAGCGAAGAAGTTAATACTGGACATTATTGCTGACCGGAGAGTTCATAGAGACTTAGATAAATTATACAGTACTCTAAAGATTGGGCTATACCAATATTTAAGTGTTGATAAAGAATATACTGCTCCAAGTAATGCTAAGATCCTATTTATGCCGCCTAAGATTAATTGGAGTATAGTTAGAAGACTCTATGAAAATAGGCCTACCACAATTCCAGAGTTTCTAAATGTTAGAGGCGTTAATAAAGAAGTTGTAAGGGGATTAGCATTAATAGCCTCACTAATATATGGTGAGGAGGTTGAATGGAGGGATACGATCAAGTATACTTTTACAGTAGGCGGTAAAGATGGTGTTCCATATCCTGTAGACGTAAAGACATATGATAAACTAATTAATTATCTGCAAGAGACTGTTTATGGTGCTGATATAGATAGGGAGGAGAAGAGAAAAGCGCTTCAAAGAATAAGTAGACTTAAATTAATATAAGCTCAGATACCCCAGGATATAATCATAGATTCATTCTGGAACGGCATCATCATCGCTAAAATAAAATTAAGTTGATACTATTTTAAACATTATATAAAATTTACGATAATTCACGTTCTCGATGTAACGCTATATAATATGATGCCAGCATATGCCGCTGGCGGGAGAATTTCATTAATACCTATATTAACCGGCTCACCCAGCTCAAGCTCTCTAGCGGTAAATGTAGAGTCTCCCGCAGAGACCGCTATGCCGACACGGATAGACTTAATCTCCTCTGCCAGCCTCCCGAAATCTAGAGGGGTCGAGGGGATTTTATTTGGAACAATTAAATATAGTTTATCCAGCTTCAATATATCCTTGACATCGGTTAAATCGGGTAGGTATAGGATTCGTCTTCCCTTTAAATAAGCCCTTTTCTCAGCCTCAGGAACCCCTGTCTGAGCCGCGGCGCTAGATGCTTTAGATATTACGAGAAGATCCACGATTGGAAAAGATAGATATACGTCAATAACTTCATTCAGCTTTACATTACTGTATATATTGTGGACTATAAATACAAACATATTATCCACCTAAATTCAGTTATAACTATTAATAGAGTATGATATTAAAAAATTAGTATTGGTATGGTGTTTATAATCGACTTATTTAGCGGTGCAGGGGGTTATTCAAGAGGATTCTATGAAGCAGGCTACGAGATTTTACTAGCTATAGACAAGGATCTAGATGCGTCGATCAGCTATAAATCAAATTTCCCTAAGACTGATGTGTGGGTCATAGACATTAGAAAAGTTGATTCAATAGATATTATAAATGAATATGGTGGAGATATAGATGTTATAATTGCATCCCCACCCTGTGAGGCATTTACTCAAGTGAGTAGAGATATAATGAAAGATCCAGTTGATAGATTATATACTGATCCGAGAGGCAGACTTACTTTAGAGGCTATTAGAATAATAGGGGATATTAAGCCGAGAGTCTTTGTAATTGAGAATGTCCCCGGAATAACCGTGGATCCAATTCCAGATTTAATTAGATACGAGTTTAAGCGCGTTGGTTATGATAGAATATATTTTAATAAGTTGAATGCGATACACTTTGGAGTACCTAGTTATAGAAGGAGGGTGTTTATATCCAACATTAAAATTAAGCCGAGGATAATTAGAACTGTAACTACCGTATGGGACGCCATTAAAGACCTGCCTGATCCTAGATACCCAAATGAAATTCCGAATCATGCATATATCAAGCCTCCCAAGAGATTCTGGAATAAAATGGGTAGGATAACTTGGAATAAGGCTTTAGACTATTTTAGGGGAGGGGACTTAAGAGAGTATAAACAATATATGAGACTTCATCCATTTAAACCTGCTCCCACCATAATGGGTAAATCAAGGTTTATACATCCATATGATGACCGGATATTGACTGTAAGGGAGGAGGCTCGTATAATGGGGTATCCAGATAACCATATCTTTTCAGGAGGGACAGACCAGCAGTTTAACCAAGTTGGGGAATCTGTCCCTCCGCCTCTCGCAAAGGCCATAGCCGAGTATATATATGAAAAATTATTTGGATAGATCACATTCTATCCACCAACTCTATATTAGTTAGTTTCGATATAATCTCCATTATATGCCTAAACACATTCACGAGAACTAGCCTATAACTTCTAACTGGTTCATCCGCCTTTAGAACAGGATTCTTCTCATAATACTCGTTGAACACCGTAGATAACTTATACATATAGTTTACAAGAGGTTTAATCTCAAACTTTCTAATAGAGTCATATATATAGAGTGGTAGAAGCATCATCTGCCTCGCTAACTTATAGTCGTCCTCATCCAACAAACCGAAGTCGATCTCATAGTTAGCCTCGGTATATCCAGCCTTCTCCAGTATCGATTTGGCTCTAACATAGCTATATAGGATATATGCACCGCTCTCACCCCTAATATCTAAGGCCTTATCTATATCGAATATAACCTCCTTATCCCTGTCAATCGATAATAAACTATACTTTAATGTTGCTACAGATATCTTCTCAGCTATCTTCCGAGCCTCCTCATCACTTAAATCGGGATTACTCTCCTTAATATCATCTAAAACCATTGAAACCATCTTATCCAATACATCATCAACATTGAAGTATATCCCCCTCCTTCCAGACATTCTTATAGCCTTATCCTCATATTCGATACCAAAGTATTTCTTAGTAGACTCTCCAGATAGTTTAACTAACGAGTATGAATAATGAATATATCTTGAGCCATATTCATCACCGTATAAATCTGTGATCGCCTCCTTAATAGCCTTTTGAGGCTTCGTCTGCTCAATTCCAATTACATTAAATAGAAGGTCACAGCCATTAGGTATATATTCGTCGAATGAATCTTCACTAGTAGTGGTATAGAGGATACCCCCATTAGGTTGCCGTCCAAATACTTTAATCTTTAAAGGATATTTTAACAGGCCTAACTTCCATATAGCAAATATAAGATCTTTACCAGCATATGTCAAGGTACCGTCACTACGCATAATCACCTCATCTTGATACGGATTAAAATCGGGTTCCTCCGAGACTTTAATAACTACCGTACCAGCATATTTCCCTGAGTCTATCTTAATTATCCTGCCTGAGGATCTATCGACTAATTTAAATAATTCTTTATGTAATCCACTCCATACTATATCAGACTCCCATACAAGTAGATTGTAATATGCTCCTAACCTCCAGCATGTCTTCAACTGTTCACTCAATACTTTCTGTGCCAACGCCCTAGAAAAGAATGCTATTGGATTATCACCCTCCTCAATATATTTTATTATCTTCCTACGTAGATCCTTAAGCTCATCTGACTTCTCAATCTCCTCTACAGCCTTAACATATACTACATCACCACAATACTTATCGAATCGCATATTCTCAGGTGATACAGGCTCAAACCCCAGCTTTAAAAATCCTATAATAATATCCGCCATCTGAACCCCTGTATCATCAATGTAATTAAGCAGATCAACTTTATTACCTAAATTCTTTAATAGTGTGGCTAGTGACGAACCTAATATCACGTTCCTCGCATGACCTATGTGTAGAGCTTTATTCGGATTTACACTTGTATACTCTATCCTATAATATTTTCCACCAAAGTAATTTGCATATACATTCAGACCATCTTCAACAATCTCCCTGAAATAATCCTTGAAAAACAGGTTTTTATTAAGCTTGAAATTCACATAGCCAGATCCAGCTACCTCAATTACATCGATATAAGGAATATTCTTAGATACAAGGAAATCTCTTAAGTTATTGGCTATATCAAGGGGCCGCCCTCCAATCTCTTTAGATACTTTGAATGATATTGAAGTTGCGATCTCTCCATACTCAATCCTTGAAGGCACTTCGAGAGTAATATCAACTTCCCGGACACCAATATTATCTAGAAAATCCTTAATATGACCTCTAATGATATTACCAAGTTCTAATAGATTCATAATAGATCCTTAAACTGAAAAAATACTTTATTATTAATATAATTTAGGGTAATAACTATACCCTTATAACAAGACACACCTCAATTATAATCATACATTGTATGTAACCTAAAGGATATAAAATTATACATTAAGAAATAAACAGCCGTAAATTAACATATAAAAATTCGCCCCGGCCGGGACTTGAACCCGGGACCTCGGGCTCCGGAGGCCCGCGCCCTATCCAGACTAGGCCACCGGGGCAAGACTATTTTACATTACAATATCAAGTAAAACCATACAATTAAGACTATAGTAGAGAAAATATTTCAATTATTGACTATGATTATAACTTAGGGATGTTATAGGGTTGAATTAATCCATCAATAAAGTTGTGGGGTGTTTTCTACTCACACCTATATAGAATATTATTCTACCTCTCGGTATGTATGCTCTTAATATCTTCTCCAAAGTCATCCTCATGTACATTCGTTGGGTCGAATAAATATAGTTGAAGGAAGGCGGTTTTAAATTGAGGTCAATTATATTTGCCACTATGAAATTATCCAGGTATTCAGGTAATATAATATTTTTGCCTGATCTATAGACTCCTTAATAAAATCAACTTATGGGGAATAAATTTATATCTACTCCCCCTGACTAAATGACTCAATAGCAATCCATTTCCACATCAGAGGTCTATTACTTTACCATCCGACTCAATTAAATTTAGAAATAAATCATAGATTTCCTTTAGAATACTTTCTAAAGCCGTTTGGCTGTAGGATATCATTATCATTGTCATCCTTCCAATACATTTTCCATAGTTGATTCCGTCTTCTCCTGTACTATTCCAACCTATAATTATTTTGAGAGTATTTAGAGTTCATTTTTTAAGTGCAGAAGCCATTTTTAACATCGTTGATAAGGGATCCTTAGATTTTATAATTCCACTTGAGACCAGAATCCCCGCGACACCTAATTCAACAGCCTTCTTCACATCCTCCTCGTTGACTATACCGGCTCCACATAATACTGGAATATCATACTCTTCACCTAATTTAACGGCTTTAACCACTGTTTCAGGCTTATATTTAGATACTGATTTACCACTCCCGATTAATTCAGGAGGCTCAATCGCGTATGCAGTTGGATATACTTCAGATTTAAGTAGGTCCACCATCTCATTAATAGAGTCCACACATACTACGAAATCAAAATTTAATTTTGAACCCTGTGATGCAAGCTCCTTAATTTTATTATGTGGCACCTTATATTCAGAGTGATTCAACAGAGATCTGTTTACACCAATTTCAATCAAGCGTTTTAGGGGGATATGCCCCGTTGAACTTCCATACTCAACTACATCTACATACTGGGAAATTAATGATGAAGAAAATTCTCTACTATAGTAGTATAAATCTATGACGGAGGGCGCTATATACATTTTAACCCCTGTATCTGCTTCGGTTAAAATAGCATACTCGATAAACCTGCGAAGCCTCTCACCACTAGATTCCCTATAATTTTTCGCATTTACTATGAAAACTGGAAACTTCATTTTAAAAACACCTGATTTTTATTATTTATGTAATCACATTATAAAATATTATGTAATGCACGTTGTTATTAAGGATATCGAAGATCCTAGTGAAGTTAAATTGTTAGAGGATATTCAGAGAGAGGTTTGGAAGGGTGAGGAAATAGTTGTACCATCCTACGTCATGATCGCGGCTAGGGAAGTTGGTGGTGTATTACTGGGGGCGTATCTAGATGACAAGCTGATCGGATTTGTATTTGGTTTTCAGGGAGAATTTAAAGGATATCGATGTATGTACTCCCATCAATTAGCTGTTTTAGATCCATATCAGAATTATGGTGTAGGCACTATACTTAAACTAAAGCAACGTGAAGACGCCCTTAGGAAGGGGTTTAAACTTATTGTATGGACATATGACCCTCTCAGATCTAAAAATGCGATACTAAATATCAATAAATTAGGCTGCATCACAAATACATATTTACCTAATCACTATGGTGAGATGACTGATGAATTGAATAGAGGCGTTCCGTCAGATAGATTTATGGTCGAGTGGTGGATAGACTCTAAATGGTATTTTAGACGCATACGCTACAAATATTATGAAGACTGGAACAAAGATATACATATCATATTAGAGGCTCGAAGAGAAGAGGAGGATATCCTACCCATATACCATGGATATTTAAATAGAGATACCATCGGTGTAGAAATACCAGTTGATATTGATAATGTAGGAAGGAATCCTCAGGAGATGAAGGTAACGTGGAGGATGAGGACTAGAGAAGTATTTACAGAGTTGTTCAGTATGGGATATATTATAGTGAGATATATGTTATATAAAAATCACGATTATAAGGGAGTTTATATATTGAAGAAGGGTTTTAACCCGGAGGATCCCGGATCATGGATTTAGAAAGTTTTAAAGTAGATGAGATAAGATTATGGAGAATTAAATTAGAGTATAGAGAACCATTTAGAACAAGCTTTGGTGTTGAAAAGTGTAAGGAGACTATTATAATTGGGTTGAAGTCGGGAGACTACTATGGATATGGCGAGCTAGTTGCGATAAGAGAGCCGTCATACTCGTATGAGACATTAGATACCGCCTTATCTATATTTAAAGAATATTTTATACCGCTTGTCTTAAAGAAGGAATTAAATCCATACGTCTTTTATAATGAAACATCATGGATAAGGGGGCATCCGATGGCTAAGGCTACATTCGAGATGGCCCTATGGGATCTACATGCAAAATATCTTGAGAAACCTCTTTATGAGGTTATAGGCGGTAGTAGAAAGAAGGTTGAGGTTGGCGTAAGTATAGGGATACAGGATAGTGTAGATAGGCTAATTAGGAGGATTGAAGAATACCTTGAAGAAGGATATCGAAGAATAAAAATTAAAATTAAGCCTGGATGGGACTTCGAGGTTCTAGAGAAGGTTAGGAGAGAGTTCCCTGACATCCCCTTGACTGTAGATGCTAACGCTGCATATACTAAGGAGGATATACCGAGATTGACGAATATAGATAAATATAATCTGTTATATCTAGAGCAACCTCTATACTATTGGGACATATATTATCATAGCATCCTACAAAGAAAAATCAGTACACCGATATGCTTAGACGAGAGTCTACAGAATAGTTTAGTGACTAAGGCGGCTATAAAAATGGGAGCCACGAAAATAATTAATCTAAAGCCTGGACGCGTTGGAGGCATTATAGAAAGCCTACATATTAATGAAATCGGTTTAAAAAATAATACGCCTATGTGGATTGGAGGGATGCTTGAGACGGGAATCGGGAGATCATTCAATGTATCAATCGCGACACTAGATAATGTTAAATATCCGTCGGATATCTCGGAAAGTAGAAGATATTATATGAAGGATATTATTACTGAAGAGTGGATTATGGAGAACGGATTTATGGAGCCTAGGAAAGAAGCAGGTATTGGAGTGGAAATCGATTGGAGATACTTCTATAAAAAGGTTTTAAAGGAGTGGGTATTTAGGTAGTCCTCCACCTACCCTCAAGCTTCTTTAAAACCTGAGGAAGAGTGGTATATTCCATCTCCTCCGGACCCAGTCTATGAGGCATAAACGGTCCATGCATTCTAATGTAATAAGCTATCTGCCCAGCTAACTGCCTTGCATAGTCAAATGCCGGATCGTCAAAGAGGTCTACCGGTCCAATTAACTTACCGTCAGTAACGTTGAAGCCTAATCCGATAACCCTTGGGGGACCATCAAACCTTGTTACCTTAGAGTACTTTAATGGAACTGGCATAAATGGTCCTACGTGGCTTCCTCTCATCCACCCAGCTACTAGGTATGGATATGCGAAAGCCTCTAAAATCTCTCCCATAGCTGGGAAGCCACTTTGTGCACGGACGATCATTACAGGATCATCTTTACCTACGTATCTACCTGCTATTAATGATAGTCTCGTTGTAGACGCTACTGCAGCGATTTCATTGTCAGACTTCCTTCTAACTTCCTTAATGATATATCGGCTTGGAGTCCCTATAACAGCTAATAGGTCATACATATCTTCTGGAAGCATGAAATCTACTTCCTTACCTTCTATCACATCTAATACTGTAAATTTGAAGCCGTCATGTAGCCTTGGATCGATGACTAACCCAGCTGTATTGAATGGATCGCTAAATATCTTGAATAGATAAATGTTCCAAGCACCGGGTTCAGTCTTATCCGCCATAAATACTGCTATAGGATCGCTCTTTCTCTCTTCAAACTCCATCTCAGCAACTCCCGGACCCATTCCCCTCACATTCCCGCTGAAAGCCTCCTTTAATAAGTCTTGGCCAGCCGCATATAGCTTCATGGGCTTAGATACTTTTTCAGTAGCTTCTTTAAATATATTCCAGGCCATCTCATGGATCTCTGGGTTATCGACCCCCTTATCATGCGTAAATATTAGCTGAAGATCGTCTCCAGCGTTAGTTACATAGTAGCTCTTTATCAACTCCGTATTCTTATATTCCTCCAATTTATTTGAAGCGAATTCTATAAGTTCCTTAGGGACCACCACATGCCCAGCTACACTACCAATATCAGCTTTAATCACAGAGATCGTGGTTTTCATACCCACCACCTAAAACATCTAAAAAATACATTAAGCTACGATTTATCTTCAGTATATACAATTTGAAAACGAGAATTAAATTTAAACAAAAATAATATTTGGAGTCGCCTTACATCTAGTCTATAATTTAAAAATGGGAGTTGGGGTTTGTGACACCAATGGCTATATGCTCCGGCCGGGATTTGAACCCGGGACCACCGGCTCGAGAGGCCGGTATCCTTGACCGGGCTAGACCACCGGAGCCTTCTTCACTAGAGTAATTTAGAATACACTATTTAAAATTTAATTAATCATTCTCTTCAATTACCTCTATAACCTATTCTCTAAATCTCCTCTCCCCTAATCTCTAGAACAAGCCTAATATCCTTCTCTTTAATAGTGATTCTACCCGACTCCTCCGCGATCTTCGCAGCCTGTCTAGTTATATCCTGCGCCACCTTCTCAAGGTATTTAGCTAGCAACTCAGCGGCCTCTAAACTCACCTTCTTTGCACCAGCCTTCTTCATAACTTTATGTATGGTATATTTTGCGATATCCACCCCAATTCACCTAATAATATTTATTGAAATCAGATTAAAAAATATTATAGGATGTAATATTTTGAATATATTTTGATGTATATCGATGCACATATACACCTATATGATGCTGAATATAAAGAAATAATTAACGATATAATTGAAGAGGCATTTAACCACGGCATTAAATATATAGTCAGTGTATCTGAAGACTCGGTGACTGCAATTAAAAATCTTGGTTTATCGAAGTTGAATAGGAATATATTAATAGGATTAGGTGTACATCCATGGACGGCTATATATAATCCTGGGGATATCGATAAGACCATAGAAATAATATTAGAATACATTGATGAAATTGTATGTATAGGTGAAGTCGGGTTAGATAAGAAGTATGAGGATAGTATTAGAATGTGGGATAAACAGATGGATACATTTAATAAGATGATTGATCTGGCATTAGAGTATAAGAAGCCATTAAACATACATTCCAGGAGAGCGGCTAGAGACGTCTTACATATTCTTAATAAAAGAGACGTTGATCAGGCGTATTTCCACTGGTATACCGATGATTTAGAGACGCTTAAAAATATTATCCAACATGGGTATTACATTGGATTTACACCGTCTATAACGTATTCAAAGAGGGTCAAGAAACTAGCATATAAAACACCCTTAGAAAACATATTAACAGAGACGGATGGACCCGTTAGATATTACGGTCCATTAAAAGATGAGATTACTAAGCCGTCACATGTAACCCTTATCATTAATGAGATAGCGAGGATTAAGGATATGGATCCAGAGTATGTAGCTAGAGAGGTATACAATAATTTTATTAGATTTTATTTTAAGAAGTAAATCATTCTATATTGAGGGATGATTAGACTGATCTGCACTGAGCAGTGATGAAGATGCACCCCTATGACCTCTAGATTATATTGGTAGACTTAATTTATACTATTGTAATTTAGCTATTCAAAATAATTTATTAAATAGGTATGAGTAATGACTCAGAGTCGCATTCAGAGCTTTTAAGCAGGATCGAGATCGTTGACGTATATTCTATAGAGCCTCATGAGGAATATATCCCCGAGATACTCGAGAAGCTGGTTCATGACATCATGGTAAGTAAAGTATTAAAAGACCCTATTTTAGCAGATGTGAATAGGGGGTTCGTAATCGACGGGACTCATAGATTATTGGCGTTAAGAAAACTTAATATCAGATACATCCCTGTATTGAATTTAGATTATTTAAAGGAGAAGATTTTATTGGGTCGCTGGTTTAGGGGATTTAATAACCCTGACGTACTTGAAATAATCGAGAAGAATTTTGATGTCAGGCAGACTAATAAGTTTGATATAGGTTATATTGATAAACTTAGTTTATCAATCATTTATAATAAGTGTATATATGAGATACCATTAGGCGAATGGTATGTATCACTGAAGAATATTGACAGGCTATTAAAGAACTTTAGACCAGATTTTATAGCCGACTCCCTGATACATGAGAAGATTGATGAATATATCTCAATTATCTGCTATAGAAAGATTAGTAGGAATGAGATTCTAAATATATTTAATCGAGGATTTAAATTCAGCTATAAAACCACAAGACATATACCGTCATATAGAATACTAGGGATAAATATGCCGATCAAGTATTTAATGGAGGATAAAGATAGGTGCTACAGCTATTTAAGAGGATTTAAATTGAGGAATGTCGGTAGAGGCGTATACATAGATAATAGATATTATGAGGAGGAAGTGTATATAGCATTCAAATGAAGATGTAATTATTAATAATATCTCTTAATATATTTCATTAATTGTATCGATATGAAGAGGGTATTTAAGCTAGAGATACCAACTATCAGTGAAATATATGATTACATAGTAGATTTAGCGGATAAAATACTGGAAAAGAAGGCATATTATGACCTTATCCTAGCGGTAGCGAGAGGAGGATTGATCCCAGCGAGGATATTAGGTGATCTACTTAAGATAAGTGATATTAGAGTAATTTACTCTAGATATTATAGAAGCCCTTACGAGACATTGGAGAAACCAGTTATCGAAGCTAAGGATATAGGTGGTATAAGGGGTAAATCAATCTTAGTAGTAGATGACGTCGCGGATACAGGTGATACGCTAAATGAAATTAAGAAATATCTAATTAGCAACGGAGCTAAAAATGTCGATATTGCAGTAATATATATTAAGCCATGGAATAAAGCTAAGGTTAATTATTTCTCGAGAGAGACCGACGCCTGGATAATATTTCCATGGGAATTCGTTGAAACATGTATACAATTAATTAGAGAGGGTAAGAAGGAGATATTATTAAACGAATTATCTAAGAAGCCTGAAATGCTTAAAATATTTGAGAAATTTGTATCTATATAATGATAGAGAAGGTCTTCGACGAACCTGAAATATATCTATTAGTCTATAAAATACCTAAGGATAAAGGTATGAAAGATATTTTAAATGACTTTAGATACTCATATACATCTATCATATTACATCATGGATTATGTAGAGGAAGATACCACTTAATTGCAGCTACATATCACTTCCTTGAGATCGGTGAGAGAGGTAGAAGATGGATTAGAGACGACAACTATAGATTCGCTGCATTCATATTGATGGAGGATCAGATAAATAAGATAAGGAAAATACTTGGAAAGTATGAGAAGGATATTGTCGTAGCTCTCTCATCAAAAGTAATCAAACCCGATGGATATGAGGATTATGATCTGGATGAGGGTGATATAGGTATTTTATCTGAATTGGCTATATTTAGGTTAAGGGTAGAGCAGGAGAGGTTATCTAAGAAGCTCTTTCTCGACACTTAATATGTCATCTGGTTTAATTAAAGCAACACCAGTTTTAGGCCCTAAGATCTCTATGTTAATAATATAATCTGGGTTCTCCAAATCTACTTTACGATCAATTCTTTCAGCTACGACCCTAATCAACTCCCTACTACTCAATTCAGTATATCTCTTCTTGACATTAATCCTAAACGTGGCGCCTTTAGGGATATTCTCAGCTATTCTCCACGATACCCTAGATATCTCAGTATAGTCCGTATCTACAATCACATCAACTGGGATAACACGTTTAATATCCCTGAACTCCCATGGCCGCTCAGATAATAAAGACTTCAGCTTCCCTATAAACTCCCTAACTGGGTAATCTATATACCCTAATACCACGCCACTTATGCCAGAACGCCAAAAATCATATTTACATTCAATCTTTAAGTAATATATAATCGACTCAATCTCCTCAATCGCATACCACTCTCTATTCCTAGGTGTCGTTATAATTATATTGAATTCTTTATCGAGATTTAACAACTAGTTTACACCCCCATTCACCACATATTCTCGAGAGTTCATCCAATCCCACATATCCGACTCTAATTATTTTAACGACATCCCCACCTGATAAATCTAATACTGTAGACGGCTTGCCATGAGGCATCTCATCATCTACTATATAATAGTCGACCCGGTCACCGAAGTAATTATATGCATCGAGATATGAGGTGGCTGGAGGATACCCAGATATATTTGCGGAAGTCCCTATCAATAACCCGCCAAAATACTCGATTAATTCTCTCAACTCCCTCGGAGCAGGGCATCTTAGACCGATTACCTTACTCCCTAGGATAGCTGGAATATCATATTTTGCCTTGAATAGGATGGTTAACCCCCCAGGCCAAAAATATTTCATGAATTTCTCGGCTAGATCACTTACATATGCTAGCTTATATACATAATCCACTTTCGATATCAGTATAGGAAATGGATTTAAAACCCTCCTCTTTAGATGTAGTACTCTACTCACTATAATTTGATTTAATGGGTCTCCCCCGATGCCATATACCGTATCTGTAGGATATATGATTGTATGCCACTCTGGATCAACACTACTAACATACTTATTTAAGTCTCTGATATTGAATACCTTATGCATAATCTAAAACCAAAAAATTTTATACTATAAGTTAATATTTTACCTTAAGAATGGTGATTAATATGCCTATGGAGATCAAGGATAAAGATGAGTTCATTAAATTGATGCAGCATGCAAAGAAGATTATAGTCGTTAGGAGACTGCCTAAGTATATTAAGATTAAGGCGAGATTAAGTAGGAGGTTATATACGATTAAGGTATACAGTGAGGAGGAGGCTGAGGAGATTTTAAAGAATGCTAAGGTCGAGATAGTAGAGTATTAGATTATACCTTCATCAGAGGTAAATACTTTATACCCCATATCCTTCAACTTATCTACACACACTCGGCAGAAAAAGGGGAGTTTCTCGTCTAAAGCTCTTAAATTAGGGGAGAACGACATTACACACTTTTCATCACTACAATGATCTAGACCCAATAAATGCCCTAATTCATGTAATATCTCTTTAAAGACCCGTGTCCTAAGAGTATTCTCATCAATAAACCCCTTTAAATCATATGTCCTAGAAAGCCTATAGAGTGAAATCACTATAGTCTTTGACGGAATATGTGTAGCAGCGAATATATAGTCCTTATCTTTATAGTAAATATCCTTAGACAGAAATATAATGTCTATTATATTTGACTCAGGCTTCACACTACTTCTAAATAATTTAATCAAGCTACTTATAGCAAGCTGATTACGTTCATTAAATTCAGTTCTCCGCAAAACCTCCTCAGGCATTCTATTGATATCCAACTCATAATTCTCCCAAAAGATAAAGCTTATACCTGCCTCGACCACATCGATATTCCTAAAGATTATATCCTCACTATCAGGCTCCACCCAAATATTAAATTTATACTTCATATTTCTCACCAGTCATAGGCATATAAGCCTTAAATCCATATTCCTCACTAGCTATACGATATAATGCCTCCCTACCCCTCCTCTCACCATGAACAATATATATTTTAGGATCACCTCTTAATGAAGATAAAACCTTCTTCAACCCATTTGAATCAGTATGGGCTGAAAACTGCATATAATATATTGATGCAACAACCTCTTTCTCCCTCTCCTCAATCTTAAGTTTCCTCGCTTCAAGCAAGTTTCTTCCAGGTGAGCCTGGAGCCTGATAACCTACGAGGAAAATCGCATTCTTCGGATCCTTATACAGCTTATTAATATAATATACAGCTGCTCCCCCACCCAACATACCTGCGGGAGCTATTATTAAACCAGGTTCCTTAATAACCTTCTTCCTCTCCTTCCATCTATATACCTTTCTAATCTTCTTAAAAGCCTTCTTCAACACCTTATAATTTTTGATATAACCAGGGTTATTCAATAATATTTTAGTCGCTTCCAAAGCCATCCCATCCATCGTGATATTATAACTAAATTTTCTATGATATAATATTAGTAGAATCTCTTGACTCCTACCGACTGCAAACGCAGGTACGAGGGCTATACCACCGTCTTCAACAACCTCCTCTGCAGTTTTTACAAATAGTCTCTCGAGCTTCTTACGGGGAGGATGTACATCGGCAGCATAGGTACTTTCAATTATGACAACATCAAATTCCTCCTCATAGTTTAAATCCGCGACATTCTGTAGGCGAGTATCGTATGTATTTATATCCCCAGTATATAAAATCCTCTTCCCATCAATCTCAACTATAACTTGGCAACTACCTGGGATATGACCAGCATCTAGAAAGGTTATTGATACATCATTTATAGAAAAATTCTTTTTATAAGTTAAGAAATGTGTATTATTCGCCAGATTCATGAAATCTAGGTACTCATATGGGAGATACTCCCCCGATAATTTTATAAAGTCTTTAATCAGCAATTCACCTAGTTCTAGAGTGGGTTTAGTCATTAGGGCGGGTATATTACCATGTAAATATAGGGTAGGCGCGGCTCCTATATGATCTAAATGTGAATGCGATAATATGAATAAGTCTATGTAGTGCGGGGGAACTAATATCGGGAATTTAGGCGGCTTAGTTAGTTCGACGCCATAGTCAATCAATATACTCTTACTCCCCCTAATTAGATATGCCGCCCTACCTACTTTATCGGGATCACCTAAAAAACTTATAACGACCCTACTCATGCCGACTCACAATATTCAATGATTAAGTCATACTGCATTTAACTTATAAATAGTTAATTAACATTTAGAATTTATATGTAAATTTTGCTTAAACATCTAAAATGCGATGGTAATGCTGGATAAGTAAACATAGGTGATGCTATGAAAATACACTGGTATAGAAACCCACAAACAAGACTTATATTAACTGGGTTTAAGGGAATAGGATACGTAGGTTACCTAACTATAAAATATTTAATTGATAACCTAGATTCAATTGAGAGAATAGCGATCGCCGAGAGCAAATACCTTCCACCAGTATTAACCACCACAAAATTCGGATTATCATATCCAGTAGAAATATATGAGTACGATAAGCATTTCCTGATTTTATATATAGAGGAGGTCCCTCCGGGATATAGAGGAGCTACTTTAGTGAAGAAGCTTCTAGAGGAATTGTCTAATAAGGGTATTGATAGAGTCATCACCATCGGAGGGTTAACATCCTCATTGAAGGATGGTGAGTCAGATTTAATTAGGATAGTATATAACAACTACTGGAAAAATAGATTAGACTACCGGGAGATACAGAAAGATGTTAAAATATATGGGCCACTAGCTCAGGTACTATATTATGCAGAAATATTGCATATTCCCGCGATCGCCTTATTGGCATACGCGGATCCAGAGAGAACCATTGATTTAATGGGTGTATACTCCGCCTTAAAGACTATCTCAGAGATCTTTAACATGAAATTGAATTTAGAGGAGTTATTAGAGACTGCAGAGGAATATGAAAAGAGGACTAGGGAGATTCTAGAGGCGACTAAAAAAGAGGGAGATAAGTATATGTATACTTAACCCTTTATCTCAGCGATATACTCATCATAAATTCTCTTAACCCTGTTGTAGATCGGGCCGGGTTCCCCGAATACCCCGTCCTCCGTAACTTTAATTTTATTCATGACGATAAGTGCTTTCTCGGAAGGCCTATATTCTACGACTCTAGGGAAAACACGTTCCAACCTCTTCCTAAGCTCTGTTAGATCTATATAACGCTCTTTAAGGTATATTGCCTTAATATTCTCTCCCCGATAAACTATTACACGATACTTCTCCCTACCTACCTCGATATCCGATAATACTATATTTAGAGTAGTTGGGTCGATAGCCTTTAAAACACCCTTTAAACGACCTCCATCTTTAAACTCAACTATTACCTCCTTATTAATCAATAGATTTAATTCTCTAGTAAGAAGATTTATAGGCATCATTTTTCCAACACCATAGTTCTAAATTAATATTTGCCTATCTCTCACTATTAAATTACACTTTCACTAAAGTCTATATTTACAACTCTAATTTATACATCGCCATCGAAGAAAAGTAAATTATCTTTAACCATTCAAAACTTCATTATATTAAACCATATCTACCCAGTAAATATTGATGATCCCGAAGGTATGCCCCATATGCGGCTCAGTAGAATTTATAAGACTTAGAGGAAGAGTCATCTGTAAGGTATGTGGAACTATATTGGAAGAGTCTTCTGAAAACGAGTACTATATAGATAGGAATTTTAATGAAATTATATTAATTAAGTCGGAGGCCTTAGATAGAAAGTATCTAGATATATTCTATGAAGTATCAAACATCTTGGATATCCCAGCTAATATAATGAAAAGAGCTAAGAGACACATGATAACGATATTGAGTAGGCTGAGAGATAGGAGATTAGACCCTTATACAGCAGTATCAACAGCCTTAATCGTATCAGCATATGAGGATAAGAATTATCTTATAACGTTCAAGGATCTAGATAGTGTCTTTATGTTAAGATATGGAGTTAAACTTAATAGAAGTAGGATCTTGAAGCTAATATACAAACTAAAGAACTCTAACACTATAAGACAGTTTAAACCAGATTACTTAGCAGCCACAAATTTATATCTAAATAAGGTTATTAAGGAACTGAATTTATCGAAGATAGATAAGTATTATTATGAGAGAATCTGGAAAATCATAAATGAATTAGGGTCTTCACTATCAAGATATTTAAAGGGAAAAAGCATAAAAACAGTCTCTGCACTACTTATATACCTCGGTGAAATGTCATTGGCATATAAAGAGGATAGAAGACCATACTTCAATCAGACTATATTAAGTAGGGTACTTAAAGTTAGCAGATTCACCTTAAGAGACAGACTGGCAGAAATTAAGAGAATGAGTGAAGGGAATATACAAGTAACTAAGAAGAGATTTAGAAGTAGAAACTAGCTACAGATGCTCAATTATAATTTTATAGTAAATATCTAGATTGGATGGGCCACTCACCTTCCTAACCAACAGGCTACAATAAGTTTCATTAAAATCAATATCTACAACTTCTATTGAATCCGGGTAAAATATAACCAGGCTATTTGAATTGATAAACTTATTTACTATATATAGCGATGCCGAATACTTCAGAATGTATTCATCAAAATTCCCTATCTCATACTCGATACTTTTTATTTCATAAATCATCCCATCTACAAATATGAGAACCGCAATCAATAATATCGTTGATAAGGCTATACTCCAGCCTCTTCTCTTACAAAACAATACATGCACCCCCCACCATATACACGGTATCTAGACATCATCGTGTAGTTAGCTGGTATATAAGCCTCTATACTTATAGTGCTCATGTTTTTTGTAATTAAAATAATTAACACTGGTTCAGCATCTTGAATACTAGTTGAATATATGTATATAATCCTGAGAGAAGAATTTCCCTGGGTCCTAGCGATATAACTACTATTATTCTCATACATATTGGACAGTAGATCTATGCATGGATCACTATACTTGTTTTTACTTTGTAAGCCACTTAATATCTTAATATGCCCTATTACAGAGATCATTATGAAAGCTACAATTATCGAGGACGAAACCAGAATCTCAAACATCTTCCTCATAGTAGGAACACCATTATCATGATAAATACATAGATTAAAACAAGAATCACGATTATGAAGAATATAAAGAGACCAAGAAAGGATTCAATTATCTCACTAGACATTTAACACCAACTCTCTAATAATTCTAATTAAACCATCCGAGTATATTGTACCATTATTCAAATGCCTATGAAATAGTCCAAGTATAGAGCTTGATAACAAATTTGAGAATACTAAAACCAGGCTTATACATACCACTGCTATAACTACCTCCATTAATAGATAAGCCACTGTGTTATCCATAGCCAATCACCCTTATGAGAATCGAGACTATTATCAATATTACGATTATTATATCGATATTAGATATCAGAACTTTCTCAAGAACCCTCTTCATCCCATTAAAATTGGGTGTAGTTATATATTTTTAAACAACTTACCTTAATGGACATGTACCTAGAGTTGTTACTCGGATACATCGACAAACCATCATATGACATTAACAATGTATACACAGTTTATATAAATAAAGAGGAGAAGAAGTATGAGGTTTACCTAAATGAAGAGTATATAGGGCTTTTGCCTTTAGTTAGAGAATTATCTCAGAAATATCCTGTTTTCGACGCATTGGCAGAGTTCAATGAGATTAACTTTGATATATTCTATAATATAAATATAAATAAGATAAGTGAGGAGCTTAGACGATTAAATATAGATCCTCAGAATGATCTGATCCCCGACCTGATATTCTGGGAATCTTTAAATCTATCGAGAGTCGCGCCCCTGCTATACGATATTAACATTAATGAAATATTCATCAATGGATCTGAATATCCGATATATGTAGATCATAGAAGGTATGGGAAATTAATTACAAATATTGTACTTACGAAGTCTGAAGTACTCTCACTAATAAGACTCATAGAATTTATTAAAGGTGAGGGGCTGGATCCTCTTAGAGGAAATATGGAGGCAGATTTATACAATAGTAAAATACATTATAGATTAAATATTGATGGGCCTCAGATTACATATGGAGATTATTTCATCTCACTAAGGAACCTCAGACATCTAATGTATTCACTAACTAAGCTGATTAATTTAGGGTCGATCGATGTAGATTTAACCTCAATTTTAATTGTATCTATATATAGCCTGGCTAATATTATAATCGCGGGCTCACCTAATACAGGAAAAACTACATTATTAAACTCACTATTATCTATACTCCCTAATCATATTAGAAAGGTATATATTGAAGAAGCTAGAGAGTCACTCGATTTAAGGCGTTATGGTAATCACCAGGTATTTTATAGACTTGGGAAAATTAACAAGTGGAGTAAGGAAGAGCAGATAATATTTACATTAAGAAGAAGCCCGGGTTATATAATCATCGGCGAAACGTTAACTAAACATGATGTAGAGATATTATTTTACTCGATTTCACTAGGATTAAATGTCGCTACCACGATACATACTCACTCAATAGATAGTCTTTTGAAAAGATGGCTCATACACGAGGAAATGGATCCGCGAATAATATGTGATATAGACCTAGTTGTAATCATGAAAAGGGATTTAGATGAAAATAGAAGATATGTTGACGGCGTCTATACGCTAGAGTATAAGGATAATGACGTAAAGATATATAGAATAAAGGAAATATCACAGAGGGATTATGGACTCTCTATCTTAGCTGAAAAACTAGGCAAAAGATTAAAACTGAAGTATAATGATTTATTAGAACTATTTACATTTACCAAGGAAAAACTGTCGAATGGAGAGATAATAAATTATGAAGAGTTTATTAAATTTATAAAGAGAAGCCGGAGAAATGTATGAATATATTATATTAATCCTTGAGTATATAACAGTATATCTGCTGATTCATAGATATATTAAACATTATTCAGTAAATTTATTCGAAAAACTTGATAAGTTATATGAATTTATAACGTTATATTACTTAACACGGTCATTGCCGACGTCAATTAAATCATGTGGATATGACGAGCTAAGAAGGGCTTTGAAGGGGGAGGATATATCTATAAGTTTAATCCCAGGGGAGAGAAATGAGTTTCCTATCCTGGGTGAAAGGGAGATCGCGATGATCAAGGTCAACGAGATCATTAATATGATTAATAATAAATTTATTGTATATACGGAGAAGATCGATATTTACGCCCTCTTTATACTAGCTTCATTAATATTCCCCCCTATACTTACATTAATTCTACTACTCTCATTCGATAGCACTATAATTTTAATGACGCCAGTAATACAACTATTAATCCTGCTTTTAACGATGAGGAGGATAGTATGGATGAAGAGAGAATAATAGATAGGGTTATAGAGGGATATTCTATTGGGAGGGCATTATATTATGAAGGTGACTATAGTAGTTTAAGGAGATATATTAAAAACATTGAAGTAGATATAAGTGAGGATATTCTACGGAACTATGATAAAGATATACTTATATCCTATCTAAATCATAAGAAGAAGATTAAAAAGGCGATATCAACCCTAAAAACACACGTCAATCTAATCAGGATGAAATTAAAGATAGTTTCATATGTATTCATCGCCGTACTATCTATTTTAACCTCAGTATTATACGTGCTCCAAAAATTTCTTGATAGAATCAGCTTCTTCATCCTACCTAATTATGATATAATAATTGTAGTCATCTTCTCAATTAATACATTATTACTATATGAGTATATTTATTCATATTTCTGCATAGAAAGAATGTCATTAAAGAGGATAGTATTGAAAACTCTATTGTATTTACTATTCTCTTATATCCTGATCAAATTGATGTTAGGCATAGTCTCGATTTAATGGGGGTATTTAAAAACTTTTAGACAACGGATATTTTATGGAATGAAGAGGAAAGGTGTTCAAATATTGGAAGAGGCTTTATTGATACTTGTGGCTTTTATAGCTATAGGATTAAGTATAGCAGCTCTTGGACAGATTCAGGATAGAATAAACGAGTTCATAGATAAAATATGGGAGGGTTTAAACTGGCTATATAAGACCATGTTTTACTTCCTTCCAGACTAGCAACCGGTGTAAATATATGCTGAGAATAAGATTTAGAAGAAAAGTCATTAATAAGTTAGAGGCCGCTAATGATGGTATATTGATTAATGATAAACTCTGGATAGGTGGATATAGGATCCAGGCGATCCCAATATACGACGACGATAAGAAGTTAAATGCATATCTAAATTATAGGTCGTTTCAAAACTTAGTTAATGCACTGAACAGGATGGGCATCCCATTTCAAATGACTTATTATGGTTTGAATGGGAGGACTATATTAACTGTGTTGACGATAGGTAGAGAACTCGATGAGATGAGGAGAAACCTATTTATAGTAGAGAATACATTTAAGGCAATATATCCAAATTACCAGCTACATCCTTTAACAGGATCCGAGCTAAGGAAATTATATTTATGGGGGAAGGTAGGAAGCCAAAACCCTAATCCACATTTTTTCATCATAGAAGATAACTACAGTCAGGGTATTAAACCACGAAGTATATTTAAGTTACCAGTTTTATCCGAGGCTACAGAGGGAGATATAATTCTAGGTAGGGTGATAGATACTAATGAAATATATAGAGTTAGACTAGGGATGTTAAGTAGGCATCTTACATGCATTGGAACAACGGGAACGGGTAAAACCACTACAATCGCTACGATATTAAATCAGCTACCTCCCCAGATTAAGTATATGGTGATAGATATACATAATGAATATGACAAGCTACTTAATAATTATGAGCGAGTACTTAGAATAGGTCGCGACCAAGTTTCATTGAATCCACTTAAGATCTGGTCGGATATAGATGAGGAGGAGCATATATCTATGATATCAGATATATTCAGTGAGGTATATGGTTTTACACATCCTCAGGCATATTATTTTAAAATGGTACTTGAATCAACTTTCTCAGGATATAGGTTGACTGGAGAACCCGAACCTAATCTACCTGCATTAGTAAAGATACTTGAAGAATACCCGATCAAGTCATATAGTGAGAATGAGACTAAGATGGCATTATTAAGGAGGTTAAAGCAGCTTGTAGAAGGTCAGGCTAGCAGGATCTTCAGCAACGAGGATACCTTCAACCCGAGGGATTTAATGAATAAAAATGTAATTATCCAGGTTGGAGATATTAGAGAGGTACTCATAAGGAAAATATTTATTTATATAATTTTGAAGACGATATACGACCATCAACTTATCAAGGGTAAGAAGAACTTTAACCACGTGACTGTAATTGAGGAAGCTAAATATATTCTTCCACCGAGAAGAGACTACGACCCGCCTAATATAGGTGAGAAGCTCGTTAATGAATTGAGAAAATTCGGGGAATCCGTTTTTATCGTATCCCAATTCCCTAGCCAGTTAACCAAAGATATAATCAAAAACTCTGGGTTCTTAATTATACATAGACTATCGGGCTACGAAGATATTAGAGTAATATCGAATATAATATCTCTTACACATGATCAAATTGAATATATGAAACAACTAGATATTGGAGAAGCAATTATAAGAGATACTGTAAACCCACTACCATTTCCAATTAAAGTCAAGCCTATCATAAAGGCCTCATAAATCTATTTAAATCACCTTTATCAGCTACTAAAGACAACCAATCAACCCTTTCTCTATACCCCTCTGGAAAACCCCCCTTTAGAAATTTCTTAATAAGAGTATATTTTCTATCGACCCCTTCACTCACATCAACCTCCATAACCTTCCTCACTTCACAATTGCCATATACATCACTCGCTATTATATCAAGTATCTCCGCCTGTATATTCTCTATAATCTTATTATCTGCATACCCCTTCCTTTTCATCCGGTCATACAATACATATGGTGAACACCTCAGTAGAATTATATAATCTATCCTCTCACATGGATAGATTAGTATTATGTTATGACCATCTAAAACCGCGTCTTCAAATGAAAAAGAGTTAAAGTAATCTCTCGCTCTATCAATGTCTATAACATAACTACCAGAAGACTCATCATACTCAATATAAAGTTTATTTTCAATTAGAAAACCTTCAAAATCAATATACTTCAACTTAAAATCATCCGAAATTATTTTACTCAAAGTAGTTTTACCTACACCCGGTGTACCAGTAACAGCAACTATCATGATAGTAATAGAGTATTTAAAATAATACTTAAAAATATAAAGAAAAATTAGAGAATATACTATAATCGATATGGGCCCGTGGTCTAGAGGTTATGACGCCCGCCTCACACGCGGGAGGTCCCAGGTTCAAATCCTGGCGGGCCCACTATAAAAACTTTGGTAGATAAGCTGAAATTCCGGGTTTATCCCTCAAAATATTTTTACTTTTCAACTATCCAAACTAATTCCTGTCTATATGATTTTAATGGTTCGTGACTGAAACCTCCATATACCCTCCATCGTTTGAAACCAGCTGGTTTCAATAATAACTCAAACTCTCTCTTGTAAATATATTTCAGTTATATTTTTCCTTCCAAGATAATGTTATCTTCTTTCATCAACTTGTAGTCAACTTCAATTATTTGGTCGACCTCATCTATAAACTTCGGTCTTTCAATTAGTTTATACTCTTCGCCGCCATATTTTAATATTTCTATCTTTTCCTTATTTTTATATACTCAACGATTTTCTCCGGATTCGGATTAAAGAAATTTAAAATTAGTTTCCCATTTCTAGTTAAGTGCTCCTTACAGCATTTTAATGCACTTAATTGATCTTCTATTGTTAGATTATGTAGAAACATTCTGAAAGTTATTATTAACTTGAAGCTCTGCTCAAGCTTAAAATTCCTCATATCCGCTTGATAAACCTTCGGTATTAGATTCGGCTTCCTAGCTTTCTCCCTAAGTTTCTCCAGCATTTTATATGAGCTATCTATTCTATATATATCTATGCCCTCCTTCAGTAGCTCTAGATAAACCCTTCCAGTTCCACAGCCTATTTCAAGCAGCTTCCCATCTATCTTCTTAGCCTCATTCTTATAGAACTCAATATCATCTCTATAGTCTCCATATAACAAGTCATAGACCTCGGCCCAGGGATCATAGTCATCCATCTTATCTAGACCCTATCTAATTAAAAATCTCTATTTATTCCTCTTTTCTCAACTTCTACCTAAATCTGAGAAGACCGTTACTTACACTTACTTCTTAATACCTAGAGTCCTCTTCTTCCACCTTAAATTCTTACTTTTACACCACCTACATTTTACTGCTGTAGGAGGGTTCCTAGCCCCACAATTCCTACATATTTTATAGTATAATCTATATTTCTGTGCCAATGCCTTCTTATCTATGACGGCTTCTTCACTCATCTCCTTAATAACCTCCTAACTATTTCAGCTACTTCAGATGGCCTATATGCAACTTCAATACCTGCTTCCTTAAAACTTTTTATTTTACTTTCTGCCGTTCCAGTCCCACCAGAGATGATTGCACCTGCATGCCCCATCCTCTTACCTTCAGGAGCAGTCTTTCCAGCCACATATCCAATTACAGGCTTTGGATAATTAGTCTCCATATAGTATCTAGCCATCCTCTCCTCGTCATCCCCGCCTATCTCACCTACTACAACTATCACCTCAGTCTGCTCATCATCCCTCAAAAACTCCAGGGCATCTATAAAGTTCGTCCCTATTACATAGTCTCCACCACACCCAAGTACGAGCCTCTGCCCAATACCCTGCTTTAATATACTCCATGAAATCTCATACGTTAGAGTTCCGCTCCTTGATACTATAGATACTGGACCCGGCTTAAAGTATTGATTCGGCATTATACCGACTTTAGTATAGCCAGGTATTATAAATCCAGGTGTATTTGGACCGACGATCCTTATATTATACTTCCTCGCTATATTAACTATCTTAAGCGTGTCATGGGCTGGAATACCCTCCGTTATTATCACAATAGGGCTTAACCTAGCTTCAATAGCCTCTAGAGCCGCGTCATAAGCATATGGAGCTGGGACAAATATTATAGATGCATTTGCACCAGTCTCCTTTACAGCCTCATACACAGTATCATATACCGGAACACCATGTACCTCCATCCCACCTTTACCGGGCGTTACCCCAGCAACTATCTCAGTACCATATTTAAGCATCTGCTCAGTATGGAAAGACCCCTGCCTACCTGTAATACCCTGGACCAGTAACTTTAATTCATCTCCAACAAATCCTTTTATCCCCCTTCCACTAGACATTTTTAGCCACCTCCATAGCAGCTTCATCCATATCAATATACACTTTAAACCCCCTCTCCTCTAAAATCTTCTTACCAACATCCTCTAGAGTCCCAGTTAATCTAATCACGAACATCTCCTTAGGTAGATTAAGATTATCCACTGCAGCTACAATACCCTTCGCAACCTCATCGCATCTTGTAATCCCTGCAAATATATTTATAAAGATCTTCTTAGGTTTAATCTCCTTAACAAGTACCTCTAGAGCCTTCTCAATCCTCTCAGCCGAGGCGCCGCCTCCTACATCAAGGAAGTTAGCAGGCTTAGCACCATAGTATGCTACCAGATCTAATGTAGCCATAGTTAATCCCGCTCCATTACCGATTATACCTATATCACCGCCTAGAGGCACGTATGAAAAACCGTATTCCCTAGCCATCTTCTCACCCCAAGTCAGGAACTTTTTATATTCATAAAACTTCTCGAGATCCCTTCTAAATATTGAGTTGTCATCGACGATGACCTTAGAATCCAATGCCTTATACTCTCCATCTAACATGGCCAGAGGGTTTATCTCTGCTAGTAGCAGATCATCATTAATCACAGCATTATATAAGCTTCTTATAAGCTCCATAAGAGGCTTATCAAATTTACCTACTAGAAATTTGGATATAAGCCTTAGATGGTGATTTGAAACACCTATACTCGGATCCACATCGAGTTTCAATAGAGCCCCTTCACGCCTAGCTAATTCCTCCACATCAACCCCACCATAGGGAGACGCTAGAATAGTTACAGCCCTATCCGGCTTAGATACTAATGCACTAAGATATAACTCTTTCTCATGCTCTACAAACTCCTCCACCAAAATATACTCTGGATAGCTACCCTTAATACTTAAACTAAAAATATTCTTTACAGCCTGATCTAACTCACTCTCACTACGGACAATCTTTACAGCACCGGCCTTCCCCCTACCACCCATTAAATACTGCCCTTTAAGGACGATAGGTAATTCAAGCCCAGCCTCTCTAACTAAATCTAGACTAAGCGATTTACCCTTCTCAATCACGAATCCCTTTGGTATTGGGATACCATATTTCCTAAAGATCTCCTTACCCTCGTATTCAAGTAGAAACATACCGACACCCCACTCTTTATATTATCAAGTATATTATCATCGTGTTTTTATATACTTTATAACTATACTTTAATAATATTTCATCTTGAAGTATCTCCTTATCGGCATTCTGAAGATGTATCTATATATTTCATATTCAGACTTCCCCCCTGAATCCGTCTTCATACCACAAGACTATATCCATAGCATTACTATATTATTTAGACTACCACCAACACATTTTGTCCTAGTTGTCTCTTTGGTTACATCAAGCTATTTCAGCCTTTCATTTTTATCTAATGTATTTGGGAATATAGAAATATGTAAGAATATTTTGACAAAATATTAGTTATATCCAGAAATACATTTAAAAATTTTTTTAAATATATTTTTAATAAAAATAATTGATGAGAAGACTGGTGTTTTTACTTTTAATTATTCTTTCATTTCCCATTATTTTAGTATATGGTAATCCACAGCTTTATTATAGGCCTTTACAGGATGGTACTCAAATTTATAATGCAGATAGGCCTGGTTACTGTTCAATTGGATTCGCATCATATTATACTGAGAAGATCGGTAACATAATCCTCGTATACTATGGTGTTGTCACGGCTAGTCATTGTGGAGGCTTAGGCGATCACTTTTATCAACCAGATAACTCAGAATCAAGTTATTACCTCGGTACGGTTCAGATAGATTATCCTCAACCTGGTTCATCACCCGACCCAAATAGACAGTCTGACTCTATGTGGATATATGTAGAGACAAAGCAGTCTGGCGAGTATCCTTCAATAGTCTCGACGAGGGTATACTGGGATGGAAGTAAATACGCCATAGCAGATAAATATGCTAGAGAAGGAGATATAAGCTATGGACAACATATTGAGAAAGTGGGCAGAACAACTGGATTAACAACTGGGATAATATGTTCAACTAATGAATATTGGCGTAGAGGGGCAGGTTGGGTGTGGAATACAACTCTGGAAGCGTATTATGGTGATAGTGGAGGTATAGTATATTTAGTATACGAAATAGTCGGTCCGCCAGATCATCCTACCGCAAAGTATGTAAAAATATATGGTATAATACAAGGTGGTATACCTGAGAATGTGACATGGTTCTGTCCAGTCTATTACATTACTGATGATTTAGATGTGACTCCATATATAGGTGGTGCACCATGATTAGGAGGAAACCTCAATTTTTTATTCGATTATTCCCTATGTTGATTTTAGCATTTTTAACTATGTCTGTGTTCCAATCATATGGAGAGACAACCGATAATAGACTTATCATAATATCACCTAAATATGATTATATCGTTGAATATGATGGGTTAAATTATATAGTGGTTAACTCGTCCATAGAAGCTTATCCTAGTCTACTGTTTAAGCAGACCATGAAATACATAAAGAGATACTTCCATAACTATAGCGACTTTACAAACTTAGATTCTGTACAAGCCTTCAATAAGATCAAAGATATAAACGAGAGTAGGTTTATGCCGATAAAGAATTATATTAAAGATATAGCTGATGAGCTGGGACTTGATATCGGAAAGATCCACTTACTAGCCGGAGAACCTCCTATAATTACGTTAGAATTATATTATACAGACGACTCTGTTATAGAGGCTCTGTGGGGCAGGATTAGGGATAAGGCTATAGAATATAATGTCATTATCGAGATCGCTAAAAGAATGTCTCCGCCCGAGTATATGGATGAAGTAGATTATTATGTACATGAGGTTGTAGACCATAGGGATATATTTTATAAAAACGGTGTGGATGTGGTTGCTATAGGATTTGGATATACATATAATGACGCTGTATGGATAGATGTTAATATGACTAATCCGTCTAGAGATTATGTTATGAAGGTTGTTAAACTAGCTAGGCAGATAGTCGACGACCCGAGGATACCAGTCGTCATCCAGTTCAAAATCATGTACGATCGTCCATTAATATTGAAAGCTAATAAGGATAATGATAGCAATACGAATAATAGAGATAATACTTTAAATAGAGATGCTTTAATAACGTCTATACTAATTACAGCCATACCAATTGTTCTAATAATATTGAGAAAATTAAGGAAGTAAATGGATGGTCTAACACTCAAATTACTTTTTATAATTTAAATTAATTGTAGATAGAGTTTAGAGAGGCCTAGAATATTGAAATATTAAAATATATCTGGAATTGCACTTGTATCAACTATCGGAAAGTTCGTTCCCATAATGACATGAGTAGTGGTGATGACGTTTCCACTGAAATATCCTCCTACATACGGATGCTGAGCATATACATCCATACTATTCAAGCTAGATATTGATAAAATAAATGCAATAAGGATAACTACTATATAGTACTCATATTTTTGTTTCATAATATCACCCCGATAGGTTCACAATAAATGATAATGTATTTGTATGGTTTTTCTTCGATATTGTTATTAGAGGGGGTATATGCGTGTATGCTTATTAACGGCAGGGAACTACTCCCATATGCCACTTTATTATATTTTAAGGCGTCTAAGAACTCTTTAGTTAAATTTATATATAGATACACTATTGTAATCTTATCTTCACTCACCAACACTCTATTTGGTTTTACAGATAAGTAGTCTTCGACACGGACATATCTATTCTTATATGGTATTAATGTAGAAGTTTTATTTAGATCGAATATAACTTCTAACGACTTCGGAGCCGGATCCCGTCTAGCCACATACTTGACATACAACTTAATTTTAATGACTTACGAAGCCTGTAAACCAGTAATATCTATAGTCTTATTCTCCGGCTCCACAATGATTAATGCATCGCTATAACCTTTCTTAAAGGCTTCCTCAGGACTCGCAACCATAGGCACAGGCTCAGTATGGGGATTATTACTTGCTAAATATTGTGAGATAAGTAATGGCGATAATACTATAACTGCTACTAAGGTAATTATAAATAGAATTTTCTTAATCATACAATATTTTTATATATATATTACAATTTTTTAAAAAAGATTTAATAAATTTAAATGCCTCAGACTGCATAAATCAACCATACTCTAAAGAAAATTTAATCAAGGCTGATGTAGATAGAGATAAGTTGACCCTCTTCATATACTTATAAAGTAAAATACTTTACATATGTAAATCTGTCGTAATACATCGCCTCAAATCCTTTATAAAGGATTTATTATTGGATGGTCATGGAAAGGTATAATATATGTGTACTGGATTTGAGGGATATTGATAAGATTGTTTTAAGACTTGATAAAGGGATCGAGAAAGGCCGGTTAGGCGAGTTAGATATATTTAAGATTACATTAAAACCTGAGGAAGTTAAGGAAGGTTATAAAAGATATAATGTCGACGCCTCCCTAGACAAGATTGTATTAGTAGGCTCTAAAAAGAGTTTAGCGAGGTTTCTAGCATATCTGATTAAGCTGGTTAAGGAGAATGATGAAGAATTATATAAGATGTTTATAGACGCTATGACGCCTATGGACTATATAAACTTTGAGCTATTTTATGAAACATATCCTAGAGATGTTGGAGATGAGTAAATTCTTGCATCCCTTAGATAGATAGCTGTCGTAATACGACACATTAAATCATTTATAAAAGGTATTTTACAATACCTCCAGAAACATTTATATACCTATTATTTATTGGATGAAAGCGTATACCGAATGACGATGGTATACGCTGGATAGGCTTATGCAACCCACCGGGGATTGCATAAGCCACCCAAACCCCTATATACATTGCCAGGTGCGGTGTATATGGGGGTCTCCAAGCTCCTATAATCCCAGGCGGGTTATAGGGGTTTGGAG
>Ga0190367_1000146_pt1 | contig 55786 bp, 61 predicted proteins | sample 4872181011_MG_FD_171838 | JGI IMG/M metagenome (GOLD analysis project Ga0190367, IMG submission 171838) | Hydrothermal vent microbial mat bacterial communities from Southern Trench, Guaymas Basin, Mexico - 4872-18-10-11_MG | ecosystem: Environmental > Aquatic > Marine > Hydrothermal vents >... | reverse complement strand
TCATAGTACCTGCCACTCAGTGACACCACCTCAGGTCTAAGGCATTCAAAGAGAGCTTTAGCAACGGTTAAATCATCGACGATGACCTCTACTTTAGCCTTATGCAGCAAGACCACCCCCTTAAGCTGGAAGCAGTCTTTTGATCCTTATCATGGGCCCCTTGGCAATGCTAGTTTTAAGGTCGACGAATTTGAGGACACCGAGATAATCTCTCCGAGGACTAAGTCTAATAGCTGACCTATAGCCTTCTTCAAGTAGAGCCTCCCTATCCCAGCTCTTAACCAGCGGTAGGCCCAGCACATCAGATAAAGCCTTACCTAGTATCTCTAAGTTTCCTTCACCCTCCACTACAATTACTCCTTTATTGAGGCCTGAGGCGGAATAACCCATTTCACGTGTCAGTTTAACACCTAAACACACCATTGACAATAGTTTTTTCCGAAGCTTAGCTTGGTATAGATCGAGCCTTCCAGGGTTTCCCTTTCTTACGTTAACGATTAAAGCATACTCAGCCCCTCGACTAAGTGCCTCAAGAAGAACCTCATCTAAGTTCATCTTGCCCCTATTGACGTAAACCGTGGAGGGAAACGATTTAGCTAATTCTTTACAGAAGGATCTAACTCTCCTTGTAGGCCTACGCGAAGTGGTTATGAGTAAAGGCAATAGGAGGCACCATGAGGATTAGCCAATCTCGCTGAAAGGCGTATAAGCTCCGCCAGCAAATACCTTGCCGCACTTTGAACAACGCCATATACCTACGGCTTCACGTTTAACTGAGCCGACAGTGAAACAGAATGGACATTTATGCTTAGCTCTTAATTTACTCTCAATTTCCCTAACCCTCTTCCTCAAGGATGAGCCGTACCTAGCACCGAAGCGAGCCGTTGAACCGGTTATCTTCGTTCTACCCATGCCCCATCACCGCTAGACTCAGCCCGGCTTCAAGGAGCTGAAGCCCCTAATTAAGGTTTAGGTAATTGTATGAGTTTGTCTTGTAGTTCCTTAGCCTTCTCTATAGCTAAGGAGGCTGCCTTCTTGACCTCGGCCACTTCAAAGGAGCCTTCCCCCATTTTTTGAGCAGCACATATTTTATCCCCCACTACCGACATAGCGATTTTAGCGTCGGCCACCTCCTCTTCATCTAAGACAGGGTCCACCACTAAGGCGCCCCCTATCTTAGCCACCGTCACGGTGACGGGGAGTGAAGTTAGAGGTGGGGGTAGACGCTCTTCATAGATCACTTTGACTTTATCACCCTCGACCTCGGCTTTAGGTATCTTTGAAGTTAAGAGAGCCGCTGATGTCGCCAGGGCTGAAGCGTCTATTAAGTTGCCGTCATGGTTAAGCACGTATATGTCCACCCAAGCAATCCACACGCTCTTACCGGGTATGAGGCAGAGCTTGGTTAAGTCGACGGCGTTAGACTTCCTTAGACTTCGATCTATAACCCTAGCCAGCTCTATTGCATTTTCATCTGGAGGGCCTGATTCAAAGGTGGGAGAGGCAAGAGGTAAAAACTCAGCATTGACTGTCAATACTCCGAGGTCGGGGGTGTCGGGGAATGGAGGTCCCACCTCATACTTGACGCCTACAAGCACGAGCGTGTCGCCGAGGCTTACTCTAGCTGAACCGTCAGCTCTACTTATGAGGTTAGTCTCAACCTTTATCTGTCTATACTGCTCTAAGGACCTACCATCAATCCTTTTACCGCTATTAAGCAAGGATAAGATTTGGGCCTTTTTTACCTTCGAGATCAACCTCCACCCTCCTCGATGCTCTTCCTAAGAGCTAGGTATCGCTGTTTCAATGCCTCCTTCTGCATAGCGTATATTTTCTCGCAGGCTGTCATCGCCAAGTCAACAGCCTTACAGAGCTCCTCGTAACTCAATATACCGTCGAGCTGAAGCAGCGTTATTTTCTTCCTACCATACATCATGGCGAAGGGCATGTCCACCTCTCCATTTTTGTCCTCTAGATCAGTTAAGTCGACTACGAGGTGCCCTTCAACTTTTCCTACAGCACAAGCAGCTACGAGGTCCTTCATAGGTATACCAGCGTCAGCTAAGGCAAGCGACGCAGCATTGATGCCAACACAGCGTGTACTTCCATCGGCTTCAAGCACCTCAATAAACACGTCTATGGCGGTGGCTGGAAATTGTTCTAAGAAAATAGCGTGCGACAGAGCCTCCCTTATTACCTTGGACAGCTCTATTTCCCTCCGGGAAGGAGCAGGTGACTTTCTAACCTCCACCGAGAAGGGGGCCATGTGGTATCGACAGCGTACCCTCGCCCTATCTGGGTAGGCTAAATGTCTAGGGTGGATGCTTCTAGGACCATAGACCGCCGCTAAGATCTTAGTGTTCCCCTGCTCAACATAAGCAGAACCATCGGCATTCTTTAAGACGCCGACGGCCATCTTTATGGGCCTTAGCTCATCGAGCCTCCTACCATCATGCCTTATCCCATCACTTGATATCAGTCGCTCGCCTGCCATGTTTACACCTAAGGACTCCTCTAAGGGCCTCCTAAACTTGAGGAGAACTCATATTTAAAGCCGAGCCTCTAGCCTCTAGGGTTGACGGCGTTTTTTATCCTTTAACATCTTCATTATCCTAGCCGTTAAACCTGTTACGTGGGCCTCCTCCACTATCTTCTTAATGGCCTCAGCTACCAAGTCTTCGTCCTCGGGTGTCTTGCCCACTACCCATATGTAGCCGTTTTGCCCCACTACTATTTCACATCCCGTTTCGCTCTTAATCATGGTTATCATGGATTTACGCCTACCTATAAGTCTTGGAACTTTAACTGCCGGTATAGCTATTATTCTACCCCTCGTTATCTTACCCAATCCTCTCTCCTTACACGTCAAAGAAGGGTTAAAGGCTCTATCAAAGGCTATCACCTTGGCCACTATCATATCTCCTACATCGTAGAGCTTTCTCAAGTCCTCCTCGTGAGGGTTAATGGGTTTGGTCGAGGCCTCAGAGGCGTGTAGGAAGGCTACGTGTGGAGCTCTAATGTCAACTACGTAGCTGGATGCAGTTACATCTATGACCTCACCGATAACTAGATCACCTACTTTAGGTATATAGGGGCCGCTTAGAGGAACCACGTTGATAGTACCCCTTGTAAGCTTCAAGATACCTACGACGTTAGAGTATATCCTGCCGTCCTCTTTATAGACGTTGGATCCAAGCTTATAGTTTCCCTCAGCTAAGAGCTCACCAGGAACCACGAGGTCCCAATCCTTAAAGTATAAAGGCATCTGAGGCCACCTACTTAACTGATAGTGTCTTTACGTGGGCTGAGCCCCTAGTTAGGGAGGCTAGCTTCTCCATTATGCTAGGCTGCATGCCTGCTGGTACCTCCACCTCGCCCCTCCACGATCCGTCAGGTTGCCATTGAGACTTTTTAATGGACCCCATCTTTGACAGCAAGGAGTACGCCTTGCTAGCGTAGGGTTGAGGTATGTACACTTCTAGGGAAGCCTGAGCTATCTTCAAGGGGAGTATGGGTTTTAAGGCCTTGATAACCTCCATGGCTTGTACCTCAACATCCTCAAAGGGGTTTATGGAGATCTTAGCCTCATTCATAGCATTCTCGATTCTGAGAGGTGGATGTGGGAGGTTTGTTTTAGGATCTACGCAGTTACGGGCAATAAAGTCTATAATTTGCCTCCTCTTCATCTCTATAAGCTCTCTTCGTTGTTGAGCTGTTAGTTGAAGTTCTCCTCGCTTAATGATCTGCTCAGCTACCTTGAATACGTCGTCGGTCTTAAACGCCTTTAAGAGTTCATCGCGCGACGCTTTAAGACCCTTCCTCACGTCTCTATAAATAACCTCAGCAGTTAACACACTCCTTAGGTCGACGTTTCCTCCTTTTCTGAGTTTCCAAGCTAGATCTGGGTTAACTAACACTTCAAAGTGATCCTTACCCACCGTCAGCCTTGCCACGACGCCTCGCTCCAATAGTACCTCCCCGCTTACACCTAGGTATTACTTTGAGGGCCGAGATTTATTTTATCCTTCAAAATTATTTAGGAGAAGCCGCGTTACCCTTTCAAGCTGGCAAGATACTTGTCGACGGATTCCTTGGATAACTTATCGAATCTCTTGGTTTTGACGTCTACAGCAGCTAGCTCTACTTTATCTGAGGATATACCTCCTTCCACTACTGCCTCTAGGCATCTTAACGAAAGCTTAATGGCCTCATCTAAGCTCATATCCTCCCTATAGTTCTTCTCTAATATTTCTGATACTTGTTGCGAGCCTGCACCTATGGCAACAGCGTAGTAGCCTGCATAAGCTCCGCTGGGCTCTGTCATGAAGAGCCTAGGCCCGGTTCTATCGACACCAGCTATGAGGAAGGAAACACCAAAAGGCCTGACCCCTGCATGTTGAGTATAGAGCTGTTTAAGGTCACTAATTTTCCTTGTCAACATCTCGACGTCAATGGGCTCGTCGTATATTAACCTATTGATCTGTGCCTCGATCCTAGCCCTGTCTATGAGAACTCTGCCATCTGAAGCTAGGCCAGCGTAGGCTATACCTATGTGCTCATCGATCTTCCATATTTTCTCCATGGAGGATGGATCTACCAATGGAAGGATCCTCTTTTTCTCAACAGCTAAGACTACGCCCTCTACGCATCTAATGCCAAGCGTAGTCCATCCACGTCTTACAGCTTCAAGGGCGTACTCTACCTGGAATAGCCTTCCATCTGGGGAGAAGACTGTAATAGCCCTATCATAGCCAAGTCCTGGAGGAGTAAACATTCATGGATCCTCCGTTAATCCTTAGTTAGGCCGAGAACCTAGAAGAGGGGACGGGCTATTTAGTCCTTTTTGCTTCCTTTACCAGCTACCATACTGTAGATTACGCTAAAGCGTACCTTAACTTTTAAAGCTCATTAAATTCAGTTTAACCTTTCCTTCTACCTGTCCTCCTAGAGCTAATGATACCCACTTTCTGTCCAGGGGGAGCATTCCTGCTAACTGGGGTACCACCTGTTGGATGCGCACCACCACCATGAGGGTGCGCGTAGGCCCCCATGGCCTTACCTCTGACCGTGGGATACTTCCACGCCTTCACCTTAGCTAGGTGGTACTTAGCCCCAGCCTTTAGAAACGGTTTCTCAATTCTCCCGCCACCCGCAACAACTCCTATGGTAGCTCTGCATAGAGGGTTGATTTGCTTTAAAGCACCTGAGGGTAGCTGGACTATGGTCTTGTCGGGTGCGTGGGCTACCACCGTAGCGTATCCTCCTGAACATCTAACAAGCTTACCCCCATCACCTGGCCGTAGCTCTAAGTTGCATATCGAAGTACCTTCAGGTATGAATTTAACTGGGAGTATGTTACCGACCTTGGGCTCGGCTTGAGCCCCCATCTCAATACGCTGGCCGACTACGAGACCTTCGGGAGCCACCATGAGGAAAGAGCCCGTAGCGGTTTTAACTAAGGCTACAGGGGCTCCTCGTCCCGGGTCATGTAATATAGCCTTAACCTTACCCTCCACCTTACCCTCAAGCTCCTCCTTCGTTAATCCAGGATACCTAACTTCACCTACCCTCTTCCAGGATGGTGACCTGAACACCGAGCCTCCTCGGCCTCGACGTTGCACTAGTAAGCGTTTACCCATGATCCTTCTACCCTTCTTCTTAGGCAGGGCCAGTTGGATTTAAATTTACCTCGTAATACATTTTAGCCGCGTAACGATGCCGACGGTCCTCTATTGACCATTCCAGAGCAGGATTATGCTTTAAAGTATGCCAAGTTTAGCGGCTAGGTCTGAAGCCTTATATTCAGGGCTTAGCTTGATGTAGGCCTTCTTTTCGCCTTTAGGCGTTATACATGTGTTTACACGCTCGACTTTAACCCCATATAGGGACTCGAAGGCCCTTTTAATGGTGGGCTTATTAGCCCACTTAGCCACTATGAAGATAAGCTCATTGTTACGCTCTATCTTAGTGAGAGCAGCCTCCGAGACCACGGGCTGGATGATTATTTTGTTAGGATCATCTTTAGACATCACTCAAACCTCCTCTCGGAAATTAACTTGGCTATAGCGTTTTCAGTGTAAAGTGTTAAGCGTCCAGGTACACCGCCGGGGGCAAGGTGTTTAATTGATAGGTTCTTTGCTAGGGTGACGTCTACCCCTGGAAGATTTCTAAAGGCTTTGAAAGCCCCCTTGTCCTCGCCTAGGACGATAAGGAGGCTTTTAGGCTCCTTATACCTCCTCCCCCTCATTTTTCCTTTACCCGCTCTGATCTTAGTGCCCTCCTTGGCCCTTTCCACGTCCTGCCAGAGGCCTAGCTTAGCTAAAAACTTCTTAGCGTCTATGGTCGTGTTAATGGACTCCAAATCGTCGATTATTATTAAGGGGAGGCTTAGGTCATCGTTAAACCTGTGCCCTCTAGCCTTCACGAGCTCCTTGTTAGCGGTCGCCGCTATAGCTGAGGCTATGGCAAGCCTCTTCTCCTTGACATTGACCCTCTCAACTATAACCTTATCAACCCTAGGCGGATGTGCTCTTCTACCACCTCTCGTCATAGGAGCTAAGGCTGCTCTACTCGTACCCTTGACTCTAGGTACCCTAGCTACTCCATAACCAACACCCCAACTTTCAGCCGTGGTGCGCTTCCCAGCCATGGGGTCCCTGCCCTGTGGCTGTAGGCGGGCTGTAAAGGAGGCTAGAAAGGCACGTTGGATAAGGTCGGGCCTTAGTGGGGTCTCAAATACTTTAGGTAAAGTGATTTTCTTTACAGGGTTGCCCTCTAGGTCGTATACAGTGGCCTCTAGGTTGGCCATACCTAAGCACCTTGTTTACTTTCTAAGCTGATATAGGTGATTTTAGGAGTTGGAGGCTCCCAGGAAGGCTTCCTTATCGGATAGCGGATCCTAATAAGCCTCCCTCTAGGCCCTGGGACTGAGCCTTCAAGAACTATGTAATCCCCTCGAACTAAGCCGTAACCTACGAAGCCCCCTTTAACCTGTACTTCCTCTGGATTAGAGCCCATTTTTAAGATCCTTTTATTGTACTCCGTGCGTTGATGGAATCCTAGCTGGCCGGGCCTAGGCACAGTGAACATCATGCTTGGGTGTTGAGGGCTAATGGCTCCCACCTTCCTGTAACCTTTACGATGTTTGTGCCATCTAGGCATTATTTTGACCCCAAAGCGCTTGACGACCCCTTCAAAGCCCTTGCCCTTGGTTATGGACACTACATCGACGTATTGTCCCTCCCTTAGAACGTCGAAGACTCTGACTTCCTTGCCTAGGATAGACTTAGCGTACTCCAGTTGTTCCTTTATCTCCCCGCCTCCTATCTTTATCTCAAAGACCTCGGGCTTCTTCTTGCCTATACCAGCTTTCCTAGGCTGAGTACATACCAGGGCTCTAAGCTCAGCTACCCTATCTAGTAGCTTCTCGATCTCCTCGAGGCTGCCTGAGCCAGGCGTAGGCGTGGGCTTAATAGTCCTGCCTAAGTCTTTGGGTAGCTCTGGAGCTAAACACTCAGTTAGAGTCTTAAGCCCTAGAGGGGTCTTTTCATAAGCCCTTATACCTATGACATAAAGAGGGGGAGCATCCAGGATTGTTACCGCTTTTACAACTTCCTTACCGTAGAGGGGGCTTCCAGGGTAGTCCTCAACTACCACCGCATGCGTCATGCCAGCTTTGTAGGCCGCGAAACCTAAAAGACGAGCTGGACCCTCAACCTCAGGCCACGACCTAATCCTAGGTATGACCCTCCTAGCTCTTACTCTAGGGTAATATGCTAAAGAGCCTCTCCTTGGCTGGTGGACCCTCCTACCCAATCCTCGTCCTCCTCGTCCATCAAGTCAAGCTTAACTAAGCCTCCAGCACCCAGCCCTCCGGCCCCTAATAAAGACTAGCCTCTTAATTAATGTAAGGGGCCTCTTCAGCAGACCAAGCTAGCCAGTTAATGATTGAAAGGGTCGCCATCAAGGCTTCCTCAGTCCGAACAGTCTCTACCCCCTGGTGGGGTATGAAGTTGACGATTAGATCAGCTATGTTGTTCAGTTTTAACCCCTCACGCTCAGCCATCTGCATGAGCCCCTCTTTAGGGCTACCGAATACCATTAGCATTGGCCGATCTACTAGAGCCGACTTTAAGGCTTCAAGGACCTTGCCTTTTAGCGGCGATCCCAGTCTAGAGGTGGCTAATATGAAAAACGACCTCCGCAGCTTAGCTATGGACTTTAGGCCTCCAAGCTCCAACCTAACCTTAAAGCCAAAGTAATAGTCGACCTCATGTAAGTTGGAGAGATAGGCCTCCACTCCATCTCTAACCTTAACCAGTCTAACTATCACTCTATTGCCTGGGCTAAGCTTAACGCCTTTAATCTTAACTAATTCGTCTAACCCCACCTCCACCAGAGATCCATCATTCACTGACTTAACCACGACCCCCTCCCTGAACGAGGAACTTGGAAGCTTGGAGACTTTGGACTCTAGAGGGTGGTTAGGCGTCCTTAGAGGAGGGAGCACCCCTGCGTACCTTAACGTGGGTTTTAGAGGGTAGAGCATTTTTCTGAGGTATTGAGGACTATTCATGTATTCCAGCAGCTCAACCAATAATCTGGCATCCTCCTTAACCTCAGGCCTATCCAGGTACACTATTACTTCATCGACCCTAAAGATAGCACAGGCCCTACCTACAATGCCGGCCTTGTAGGTCTTGTCCCTTAGATGATGAGCTTCGCTTAGAAATGAACCGGGTAGCGCTACAGCCAATTTCACTCTACGCTTAGGGGGGAACACAACCTATAGGGCTTCAGCGTCTTAGAAAAACTGTAGCTATATTATCTTCGAGCTAAAACGTTTAAACCCCCGCGTAGAGGGATTTACCGAGCCGATGAAGAGCTTGCCGAGTGTCTACCCGCACCGCGGGTATGAGAGAACATTCATGCGCTGAGGCCTTACTTCGGAGGTGGAATGTATAGTCAGGTTCATATCGCTTAAAGCTAAGATCGCCCCCTCAACCATTGTGGGAGAAGCTATAACGTTAGGGCCGACCACTATAGGCGATCACTGCTTAATAGGCGACTTAACCATTATAGGCTACCCATCTAAACAGAGGCTAATCAATATATTTAGCCTAAATGGGCCTCTACTAAGTAGGCTAGACGAGGTAAGCATAGGAGCTAAGATAGGTAATGGGGTTACTTTAAGGAGTGGGACGGTAGTTTACGAGGAAGTGGAGCTTGGTGACAGCGTTGAAGTTGGACATAACGTGTTAATTAGGGAGAAGAGCATCATAGCCAATGGTTGCAAGATAGGAAGCGGTACCATAATAGACGGGATGGTTAAGCTTGAGGAGGACGTTAACATTCAATCCTCGGTCTATCTACCCCCTAAAACCTTAGTCGGTAGGAGGGTATTCATAGGCCCTAGGGCTGTTGTAACTAATGACCGCTACCCTAAGAGTAGAAGGCTTGTGGAGACCATCATAGAGGAGGGGGCTGTCATCGGAGCAAACGCAGTTTTAGTAGCTGGAGTTAGGATAGGAAGGAGGTCTGTCGTGGCAGCTGGAGCCGTGGTGACAAAGGACGTTGAGGACGGAGTAGTGGTTGCTGGGTGTCCAGCTAAAGTAATCATGAAAGTAGATGAGTATGAAAAGAAGCGTAGGGCCTATGAAGACTTAAATGTCCAGGAGTAACTGGGCTACGTACTTGTCGTTTTCCTTCCCCACCTTTATCATAGCGTAGGTGGCCGCCTTAACCTCGGTTTTAAGGTCATGTCGTGAAGGGTCTATATCCTCCCCCCTAGCTAAGCCCTTTAGTCTAAAGGTAGAGTCCTCTTTACTGATACTTACCTTGAACTCTGAAAAGACCATTCTTCTCACGTTGGACTGGGCTAGGAGCTCATTAAGCCAATCAACTAGCAGGCCTTCTAGGTCTTCAGCTCTGCAAGATACCTCAATCTCTTTTAGAGGTTTAACACCCTCAATATCGACCATGACCTCAAACATAGCCTTGGCTGCATTTTCAAAAGCTTCCTCTAAGCTAGAACCGAAACCTCTAACTCCTACATCGGCCGTCGTCTCAAATAGCTCATACTCCTTCAAGGCGTTTAAACCCCCGTTTTAGTATCCTCAGCGCTATTATTTAAGGCGTCAAAAATCTTTGACCCCCTCTACTTGAGGCCGCTTCAACCGTGCGTGGCCCTAATAATTAGGTTACGCCGGGGGTGGGATTCGAACCCACGCGCCCCAAGAGGGGCACCGGCTTTCTTGGACACTCAAGGCCGGCGCTTTAGGCCACTCAGCCACCCCGGCTCAGAGAGTTACACTCTTAGGCAGGCTTTAACCCTACTCTACATCATGATGTAAGCTTGATGCCCAAGGTGTACTCTTTACCCTCAATTAACCATCGTTTAACGTAGAAGCCCTCGGTTTCAGCTTGCTTAACCCCTAGCTGTAAATGTCTAACTCTAACCTCCTGCTTAATGTAGCCCTCCATATTATGTAACATAGATACGGAGCCCTCATCAGGGGCTGATACGAGGGCATCCACATAAGCTTCGACAGGTAGGTCTAGATCCTTCCTCATTTCCTGAAGCCTCCTTACAATTTCCCTAGCCAAGCTTTCCGCTAGCAGTTCATCGGTAAGCCTTAAGTCGAGGTAAATGGTGCCTCGCTTAAATGGTGACCTAACCAATCCTTCACCTAGCTTAGCCTCCTGGCTAGTGGATATAAGCTCTATTGACTTAACGTTCATCTGGTCGAGTAGTAAATGCTTGAAAAGGTCTATGCAGGCCTTAACCTTAACATCATCACTAACTATGAAAGCTTTACTTAAAGGCCTCCTTAACTTAACTCCAGCTTGCTGCCTGGCACTTAATGAAGCTTCGACTAACTCCCTAGCGAGATCCATTAGTTCTTCTAAGGACTCATCGATCATTCTGTCATCGGGTTTAGGCCATTCACATAGGTGTACGCTCTTAGGCATTGAGGGGGCAAGCGGCTTAAACATGTGTTGGTATATATGCTCCGCTGTAAAGGGTATGTAGATAGCAGCCATTTTAAGGAAGGAGAAAAGGGCTTGGTAAAGAGCATAGTAGGCGGCTATCTTAGCGGGGTCTGACTTATCAATCCATGTTCTACGCCTAATGAGCCTTACATACCACCTGCTGACGTCATTTAATATGAAGTCGCTTAAGGACCTTAAGGCCTCGTGTATATTTAAGTTATCAAGGAGCATGGTTACCTTCTTAATGAGTCTTTGAGTCTTAGAGAGAAGCCACCTATCCTCAGGAGCGAGCCACTCTTTTACTTCATCGCCCACTGACAATGGGTTAAACTTGTCGAGGTTCATGTAGAGGCTTGCAAAGTAAAAGGTATTCCACAGTACGTTAAGTTCTCTATAGGCCTCTTCAACTCCCTTCCAGGAGAAGTGTAAGTCCTCCCACGTGGTGCAGCTTAGCTCGTACCATCTTAGTGGATCTCTGCCATATTTCTCGACGACTTCCTCGGGGTAAACTATGTTACCTAGAGACTTGTGCATAGCCCTACCTTGCTCGTCCAAGGAGAAACCATGCACCAATACGTTGCGATAAGGTGCCCTATCAAACACCACCACGCTGGTGACTAGCAGCGTGTAGAACCATCCCCTAGTTTGATCGTGTCCTTCAAGAACGAGGTCGGCTGGCCACCATTTACGCAACTCGTCCTCTTTACTGGGGTATTTAAGGCAAGCCCATGAAGCCGCTCCTGAGTCCATCCACACGTCTAGTACGTCAGGCACCCTCCTCATGATCCCCCCGCAGCTACACCTTAATTCAACTCCATCTATCCATGGTCTATGTAAGTCCATGTCATCTGGGATAGGCTTTAAAGACTCCTTTCTAAGCTCTTCGCGGGACCCTATGACCTTAAATGAAGAGCAGCGCTCGCAGACCCAGATAGGTAAGGGGACCCCCCAATAGCGCTGCCTCGATATAACCCAGTCCCTCACCTCCTCTAGCCACTTCCTAAACCTTATACGTCCAGCCCATTCAGGAGCCCATCTGACTTGATCGTTCTCCTTCAGTAGCTTATCTTTGAGTGAGGTCACCTTTATGAACCATTGAGAAGCAGCCCTCAGTATAAGGGGTGATTTACACCTCCAACAGTGAGGGTATCTATGAAGGACTTTACCTTTAGAGAAAAGCAGGCCTTTAGACTCTAGGTCCCTTATAATTTCATCGTTAGCCTCAAAGACCTGCATGCCAGCATATTTCCCAGCGTCTTGAGTGTAGACACCCCTATCGTCAACCGGGGAAAATACCGGTAGACCGTAACTTAAGCCTACCTCGAAGTCCTCTTCTCCGTGTCCAGTGGCCATGTGAACACAGCCTGTGCCCTCCTCCAACGTGACGTACTCTCGGCTTAACACGATGAAGTGGGCAGGGTTAAGCTCTCTTTGCTTAGGTACTTCTTCAGCGAGCGGAGGGCTATATCTTAGTCCCTCCAGCTCACATCCAGGAATGACTTGCAGTACTTCATAGTGGCTTAAACCTGCTTCCTCTAAGACTTGCCTATACCTTGCCTCGGCTAGGATGTACACCTCGTCCCCAGCTCGAACCCTGACATAGTTATGATCTGGGTGAACCATGACCGCTACGTTAGCCGGTAAGGTCCAAGGCGTCGTCGTCCATATCAAAATATACTCCTTGTCTCTACCCTCCACTGGAAACTTAACGTATATGGAGGGGCTCTCGACCTCTCTATATTCCTCGGTGACCTCATAGCCAGCCAGTACTGTGCCACACCTTGGACACCAGTGTACTACCTTGACACCTCTCCATAGAAGCCCCTTTTCATGCGCCCTCTTAATTACAAGCCACACGGCTTCGATGTAATCGTTATCTATAGTGCGGTAAGGGTTGTCCCAATCCATCCATACGCCTAGGTTCTTAAATTGTGAGGTTAAGACCTTTAAGTTCTCTAAAGCATAACTCTTGCATTCCTCAATAAATTTGGCTACCCCTAACTTCTCTTCTATATCCTTTTTCGACGTTAGCCCTAACCTCCTCTCAACCATAACTTCGATAGGTAAGCCATGCATATCGAAGCCGGGTTGGTCCCTTACATCGAAGCCCCTCATTCTATGATAGCGCAGGAAAACATCCTTGATTAGCTTGTTCCAAGCTGTTCCCACGTGGATAGGGTTTGTGACGTACGGTGGGCCATCAAGAAAGTAGAACTTAGGTCCTCCACGCTTAGCCTCTTTAACCTCCTCATATACACGCTCCTCCTCCCACCATTTAAGTATCGCTGGTTCAAAGGACTTGGGGTCAAATTTCTTCGGCAATACGCCGATGTATCCCTCAGAAGGCAATGTCATCACCCTTCATCGTTGAGATCCTCGTCTAAGAAAGGGTGGAGTGCTTTAAATCTTGTCGAACGCTACCTTTTAAAAGTGAAGCCACAAGGAGAAGACCTAAGGGTTGGTGGGGTTGAAGAGGCTTAAGGAGTTAGTTAGGTTCAGACTCGTAAGAGTCAAGTTTGAAGATGTAATTATACCCACCTCCCTAGCGCTGGTGTTCATCGCTGCTTTAATGTTGAGGCTTTTACGCTTAGACCTGGGTATTTACCTATTAGATGAATTCGATCCGTATTTTCAATACTGGATGGCTAAATACGTGGTTGAGAGAGGATGGGGAGGCTTCGTTGACTGGTTCTCATGGTTTAAAGATCTCAGGTTCTGGTATCCCCATGGAAGAGACGTAGTCCATACGGCGTTTCCGGGGTTAGCGTTTACAGCCGCCTTCATCTATTTGCTCCTTTCATCCATTGGGCTTAAGCTAAGCTTAATGGAAGTCTGCATCCTACTACCCCCCTTCATGGGGGCCTTAACTGCAGTTTCTATGTATTTCTTAGGAAAAGAGGTTGAGAGCAAGGCCGCTGGCCTATACGCAGCGGTGTTTATGTCCTTTATCTCTCCTAGCTTCTACCTTTCAAGGACTCTTCTAGGCTTCTTTGACGATGAGAGCGTTGGGATATTTGCTATGGTATGCGCCTTGATATTTTATGTCAGGGCTTTAAGGAAGGATGGACGGCTTCTCGACGCTGCACTTTCAGGTCTCTTCCTAGGGTACATGGCAGCTACGTGGGGGGCAGCTACCTACATAGTGAATTTAATAGCCGCCCATGCCATCGTCGTCGTGCTTCTCGGACGGTATACACGTAAACTACTCTATACTTACTCAGCCACTATGAGCGTGGCCTTGCTGATTATAAGCTTCGTCCCTAAGCATGGACCGGGGTTCCTGTTTTCAGGCTTAGGCTTTTTGGCTATAGCAGCCTATGCCTTATTGGTCCTAGCTGAGGCCTTATCCTTCCTTAAGCCTAGAGAACGGAGGTTGATATCTTGCACCATAGTCATAGTACTGGTCTTAGGTCTCGTTGGTTTATGGTATGCAGGCTTAGTCACAGCCCCTGAAAGATATTTCTCGGTGTTCAACCCCGCAATTAGGAGCCCGTTAGTATCCTCGGTATCTGAGCATCAAGCCGTTACATGGGCCTACTTCCTCTCTGAGTATCAATTAACGTTGTTGCTGGCTTTCTTAGGCTTATTCTTCATAATCAAGAGGGGAGACGACGTGGATGTATTGTTAGCTCTGATGACCTGCGTTACCTTCTACGCTGCCGCCTCCATGGCTAGGCTCATGGCTCTATTAGCCCCTCTAATAGCCTTGCTTGGCGGGCTGGCCTTAAGTAGGCTCATACAATCGTTGATAAGCAGCTTTAGGGTCAAGGAGACGCCTAGACGTAGAATTAAATATACATTAGGATTAAGTAGGCCGCTGGCGGGATTATCCTTAGCGCTTTTGGTCATATCCTTTACCCCAATAGTATCACCCTTCGTGCAACCATTATCCATGGGGCCTCATGGCTTAATAGCGAGAGCTAGAAGCCCACCTATCATAGCTACTTCAGTCTTCTCCGTGTCCTTTGAGATACCCGATTGGTTAAACACCCTAGCCTGGATGAGAGAAAACCTCCCTGCTAATGCTGTAGTAGCTAGCTGGTGGGACTATGGTTACCACATAGCCATAATAGGTAACCGCAGCTCTACATGTGACAATGCCGCTCTAGATTATAGACAAATAGCCAAGATAGCCACAGCCTTCCTATCCAATGAGACCGTGGCCTTGAGGATCTTTAAAGAGCTGGGCGTAACACACGTGGTTGTATTCGGCTACGTAGCGCCGCTCGAACTACGCGAAGGACCCATCGTGCGTAGATACTGGGTCTCTTATGGAAGCATGGTGGGAGACGACGTGGTTAAGTCGGGGTGGATGGCCAGCATAGCTGGCCTAGATCCCAGCGATTATTTAGGCACCACAGTTTTTAGAGACCCCAGCACTAACATGTTCATCTCATTGACCTTACCTTCAGGAGAGAAAGCTGAGGATGCCGTGCTCTATAGGATGATCTTCAATAACTATGAAGAACCACTTTCTCGCGAGAGAGGACCGATAATTAAGAACATAAGGACCACGGAGGACTTCGTGATATCAGGGGTTGAAGAGTTCCATGTTAAACCGTTGCAGCACTTTAAGCTGGTCTATGCTAGTGAGCCCAATAGGTTCGTCTTAGTCTACGAGGTCGTCTATGATTAATGGCTTAATGCTCGCTTTTTTAGAAGTCTCCTATACTTACCGTACCTGTCTTCAGGAGAGAACCTAGCTGGATGAGGAGTTTTAAGTTGGCCTCCGCAATAAGGACACTTATCTCTGCTTAGCGTGTATCTTCCACACGAAGAACACTTTCTAAGTAAACTCACGGCTAAGTTTCACCTTTTATAGATAAAGGATCCTTGACCTCCAAACTTCCTTATAACATCTAGCGCTGCCTCAGCTACCTCTTTAAGGATGCTTTCAGCTTTCTTGTAGTCCTCAGCTATTACTTCTACGCCATAGCGTGGAGCCCCCGCTGAGTATATCCTAACATTGTATCCCTTTGACTTAGCTAGCTCCAGCGACTTGATCAATGACTCCTTTATATGTAAGACCCCCTTAGGATGGAAACTTCTAAGCTCCAATATACCTGAAACTTTGACCATCGGTATCTCGATATGCTCCCTAGCTATCTCTAGAAGCGCGTGGGCCCAGGTTTCAGGGACCTCAGCCTCCAGTAACGCCTCTACTCCTCTTCGTACAGCTTCTTCGAGTCCAGCGTAAATTTCACCATACTTATCCTCGAGTTTCCAACCAGCTTCAGCATATGCTTCATCAAGCGTTTTGCCTAGCTTTTTGGCCGCAAAGCTTAATAGGGTTTCAGCTCTTTGAGCTCTCTTCCACTCATACATCTTACGCTCTCTTTCAACGCTTGATACTCTACGAAGTGAAAGATCAACATGTCCCTTAACTTGATCAACCTTTATCACCTTGAGTACGGTTTTTTGGCCTTCTCTTAAGAAGTCCCTTATGTTATGGAACCACGAGGAGGAAACCTCCCCTAACGGTACGTAGCCTTTCTTTCCCCCGTATTCGTCCAAGGTGACATAGGCGCCTTTATCAAAGACCTCTGCTACGGTGGCTATCACTAACTCTCCAACTTCAGGGTAGGGGTTACGTTTTCTTGGCATTGCTTAGACCTCTAGCTCATATAACTTTGAGGATACGAGCTTCTACTCTCGCTTTACCTCCCGTCGGATAGGCAAGGACCCTGCCGCATACAATGCATTTGACCTGCGTTGAAGCATGGCTAAAGATTGTTTGCACGTTTCCACACTCTGGACACTTCACTTGGAGAAACCTTGACTTAGGTTGAGGGATAAGTTCTCTGAACTTAACCCTACCCGTAAGCTTCACCTCCTTACAACTTCGACTATTTCAAACCTCTTGGCCCTCACACCTTTACGATGTAGTATGTAGCCGCACTTCTTACACGTTAACTTGAGCACTTGTTTCTTAGTTACTTTAGCAAACCTTTTTTGTTCAGGTTTTCTCTTAGATCCATATCCCTTCTTTTTACGGGCATAACGCCTTTCACCTTCAGCTAGGGCTCTACGACGACCTCCTTTATAGAGAGCTACGGTATGCTCAGTATACTCCCGGCATCTTGGGCAGTACGTGTTGATGGTCTTGGGTACTTTCACCATCGACACCCTCGACTAGAGCTAGCTGAAGAGGCTGAGCCGAGAACTTTTTAATCTTACTCGCCGTAAAGCTCATAGCTTAATAGCCAATCCCTCTTCGATCAACCGCATAGCGACCCGTAAAGGTAAGAAAGCTATCTCTTGTTCCTTGAAGGGACCATAAACCTTTCCACCTTCAATGATCGTTGGAGTATCCTTAGTTATCAGAATTAAGGTCAGCTCCTCACCTTTCTCCTCTAACAATTGTTCCTTAAAGTTTTCAATTAAACCTAATAAGCCCTCCACAGCGGCTCGCTCTTCATCTACTAGGTCTTTGAGCTCTTCTTGAAGACCCTCCAACGCTAAGTTCAAAGCTTTAAAGACCCTTAGCTCGAAGAGATCCAGAACCAACTTCTTAATTAGCTCCCTTTCAATTAAGAGTAGGTCGGCCATTATGCTGGAGGCTTCTTTAGACCTTTTATCTTCAAGCTGACGTAGATAGTCGCGAACCCTTCTGTAGAGGTCGGAGGGTATTCTCTGTAGCTTAAAGCTGGACCTCTCAAGCCTCCATGCATCTTTAAGCTCGGCATACATTTTCTGCCAGCTCTACTAATTTTAGGGTCCTAGCGCGTCTTAGATGTTCTTAGCTCTACTTTTTATCCATAATTCCCAAGCTGTTTACTTAGCTTAGCGACCCCTAACCCTAGTAAGCAGACAGCTACAGCTGTAGGAACACGAGCCATGGTTTTTTCAAAGGGACCGAAGCTTTGATCCATTAATTCAAATTGAGGGCAGCTCTCAATGAACACCTCTACTTCACCTTCTTTAAACGCTATGGAGTCTCTAAGTGGGTCGAAGGAATCTAAGTCGTTTAAGCTTAAAGGCTTAGCTATTAATCCAGTGTCTCCATGAAGCGAACCTGGTAATCTAATGAGCCTCCTTAGATCGGTCGTGACGCGTTCATCTACCTCGCATCGTTGAATTTTAATCGCCTCCTCGATAAGCTTAAACCAAAAACGTTTACCGTACTTAGTTAATACATGCCACTTCGGCCTATCGCCCTCAATTGCTCTTAGAATAGACTCGCGGAGGTCTATTATCTCCTGGATTTCTCTTCTTTTCGTGGGCGATGCTATTCTCCTCAACTCTTCAATCGTTGCTTTACTAAGGAAACTGTATATTCCTCTAGCTATCTTACCTCTCCACCCAGGACTATTAAGGGTTGGAGGATTTACCATCGTGCCCACACTGTATTGGTAGCCATGAGCCTCAGGCTTAACGTTGACCGCCTTGATATAATCCACTAGCTCGCGCCTAGCATATTGATCCAATTCTTTGACCAGTTCGGACTCTACATGAACGTGGTAGCCTCGTCTACCTGAGAAGGCTACTTGGATCTCCTTTGATGAAAAGCCGAGATCAGGTATTAAGAACTCCTCAATTAACTTAAGAACCTCGTCTCTGGCTGCTTCAAGGCATAGCTTACAAAGATAAAAGCTCTCGCTTTTAATGCGTCTACCGCCACAATTAGGGCATTTAGTTGGCTCAAGCCCTCTCCCCTTAGCCCCACAGTCTAAACATGACCACCTATCGTGTTCTTCTTTACAGGGAGTAGGGATATGGTCAGCATCAATGTCAAATATTAAGTCAGCACCCTCCCACCCTTTAAGATCCATGTCCTTTTCTGAAGGAGATATGTAATAGGCTGATGAGTAGTATACATGCGCTGGGACTGACAATTTAATAAAGGAAAGCAATTCCTTAACGTTGTTAAAACCAATGTGACGCAGCATCTCGTCCTTATCGAAGAATAAAAAAGCGAATTCTCTTCGTTCAAGACTTGATGGAATCTTGAGCTCATTTGTTCTTCTCGCATAATACGACTTGAATAGAGTTTTAAGGAAAGTACTTTCATTGACCAGAATGTTACACCTCTATCGATGAGGCTTAAGGGGGAAATAAGAATGTTAAGCTTATTGCCGTTTAATCATAGACTTTGATTTGATCTTTAAGAAGCTTAAGGGATGTTTAACGCGTTGACAGAGAGGGTCTATGGGGTTACATAGGTTAAAGGTCCTTAGAGTTTCACAGCTAGGAGGGGCATACTTTGTCTTGGAGCCAATCTCGCCGGCTATATGTCGAACGTGATAAGCAGTCTTCTTCTCGTCGAAGTCAGGTAATCGCCTAAATACGTCCACGACCTCCTCGACGCTTTTGCCGATGCTAAGGAGAAAGCTAGCTAAGGTAAACCTTGCCATATGAGGAAGTTGCTTGCCGGCTAAGGCATCTTCCAATAGACTTCTAATACAGGGAGGATAGGCACTCTCTGAAGATGACTCCATTAAAGAAGGCTCGAGCGGCCTTGGAGTGAGCGGCCTAGCCTTAACTAGGGAGCGAGCCTTCTCCACGAAGTCTTTGATGATGAGAGGAGGCTCAATAGAGGGGGGAGCAGATAGCCTTGAAAGCAACCGTTCCCTTAAAGCTTCAGCCATCAACCTCGCGAGTTCATGCTTTTGCAGGTATACACGCCCACTCACTAATGACCTATTAACGAGTTTCCAGTGAGGAGATTTAAAGCCCAAGGCTACTTTAAGGTAATCAGTCCAATTTATAGAGTACTCATATAATCTAGAACCTACTTTAATCCCTATTTGAAGTATATCCCAATTGAAAGTTGTACGTGCTAGCCACAATATCTTCTCGGAAGACTCTGAGCGTAAAAGACCATAGGCCCTCTTAGCTTCAGCTTCAGCATACCTATTAATCAGTATTCTATCCCCGCTAAGCGATGCGAGTAGAACAGCGGTGGGGTATGATAGTAGTTCAACCTCGAGCCTGTCTAATTTAACGGACACCAAAGATTTAGTTAAGGCTTCCTCGATCCTCTCTAAGGCCCTCTCCAAGACCTCTAGGTATTCGGGTTGAGAGAGCTCATCAACCGTAGGTCCCCTAGCTTTAACGTGTTCCTGGGCTTCAAGACTAAAAGGATACTTCGCTAGGTCCTCTAGTGATAGGCGCATACCTTAAAGCACCGTTACCGTACGCGTTAATCAACCGTTGCGTCAATCATACTCTCTCCAGGTATAGCTACATTTAACACAACGATAAAACCTCGTGGATCCTTCGTCGGCTCTCCGGGTCTGTACAAGCCACCAATACGCTTCATTGTGTCCACATTTAGGACACAGAGCCTTTATAGTAGGCATTGTTTTAGGTGCCTCTTTATCTATGACCGTTAGTTTCTCCTGGGGTCTATGTACGATGCGTTGAGTTAACTGTATGGACTGTGCAGCAGCTGAACTTTCAAACGTGTATCCACACGATTTACACGTCAGTTTAACCTTGCCCCCCTCTCTTAGGGGTGAAAGTAGCCTCCCACATTTAGGACAAAAGGGAAGGTCCCCATAGGTCAAGGATTACACCTTCTATGCGCGGTTACCCCTCTTTTCCACAAGCCCTAATTTAGGGCTTACCCTCCTTCCTCCTGAGATAAAGAGAGGACCTCAACCATGAGTTGGCTAGTTCTTTCACCATGGGGGAAAGCATCCTAGCTAGTCTGAGAGCTTCGGGTCCTTCATCACTTGATGCTATAGAGAGTATACTTGAAGCTTCCTCGGTGTTTAATCCTTTAAACCTTAGTAGGCGCCATTTCATTCCGTCGTGGCTTAGCAACATGGTAGGTAGTCTAAGTACCTCGTAAACCTCGTCTAAAGACGCTTGGTCAAGCAGTTTAGAGCTCAACATAACTACCCTTAACTCCTTAAAGTAAGGCGAAGTTTTTAGTGAGAGGGCTAATGACCTAGGATCCCCCTTACGGTGTAGGGAGACAAAGACTCCATCTAATTGGAGAGACCCACGCATAACCACACAGGTGGTTAAGATATCCTCACCTAGCTCTAAGGCCTCCTCAACCCCTAATATCCTAATCTCAGGTTTATGAAGTTTCAAAGCCATCTCCTAGCGTTTAACTTAACCTTGCTTGGTTTGAAGAGACCTACGGAAGAGCTCCTCAAATTCTTTAGTGAAAGAGATAATACGGTCGGCAGCCTCAATCAAGGCTTCTTCGGGCCTCTTTGAACCATCAGTCTTGACAGTGAATATGGGGTTCGATATGAGGGGGTGATCGATTCTATAGGCTGCGAAGACTACGCTTTTATCTGAGAGTAAAGCTTCACGCAGCGCGTTACAAAGTGTATGCCCTTCGCCTCTCACTTCAAAAACCAGGGTTTTCTCGTCTTTGCTACGAACAATAATCTCCATCCCTTAAGCACCTTGAATCGCTAGATTACAATAACCCTTTAATTAATCTTGCCTCTATTCTACCGCTATGCAACATGTAATTAGATGAAACCCTTCGCGTCTCTGACGAACCACACATTAAGCATGTTAACTTATTCCCCCTGAGTATTAACGGTGCGCGACACTTAGAACAGAAGGCTAAAAGGACCCCCAATCCTCGCTCCTTCATGGAGAGGATGTAGGGATCCTTAGCTACGAGGATTTTAGCCCTAATTATGTCACCTGGCCATAGAACGCTCGTGATTTTATCCACGTAGCGCGTGCTCACCCTACTTACGTGCATCAATGCTTTAAAGGGGCTAGTAAACGTTTTACCCCCTTCTACTTGATAAATATCCACTTCGGCTAAATCCTTCTTAACGTTCGTCACTACGCCCACTACGATATCTCCCTTCTTAGGCAAGAGAAGAGTGTTTTTAAGGGGTCTAACGGAGACTCTCCTCTCAGCCATGTCTTTAATGACGGCGCCAACTAACGATGAGTATACTACCCCAAGCTCCTCGTATACACCGGTCCCAGGTGTGAATTCCTCTATTACTCCCAGTGATTCGCCTGGGACAGCTATGTCCTCCATTCTTTTAGCCTCCGTCTAGTTGGAGAAAATTTTGAGGGCTACCTAAATGTTTGCCCTACGGAACCTGTATATGTCGACTTTAACTTTCTTAAACTTCTTCTCGTGGTAATGAAAGAGCGCCGGTATCCTTATCTCCACGGTGTTTAAGAGCTCAATCGTGCCACCTAAGCTCCTCACGGTCCTTGATATGAAACTCCTGCCTCCTTCAACGGACTTGTGCATGCTATATACTATTGGAGCTAGGTTTAACGCGCATTCAATAAAGTCCCTATCAGCTCCTTTGCGTTGAACCCCAAAGGGAGGATTTTGAATAACGACGTCAGCCTTTACCTTCAAGTAGGGCACTTTAGCTAAAAGCCAGGATGTTAAGTGTGAAACCCCAGCTTTAAGGGCATTATCCTTAGCTACCTTCAACGCCTTGAGATCCACGTCGACCCCTACTACAAAAGACGCCCCCAACAATGCTGAGCCTATAGCTAACCTACCACTACCACAGCCAAGGTCCACTACTACGCTGTCCTCTAAGTCGTACCTAGCGGTCCATAGGAAAAGCGCGGCGTCCTCACCTAGTAACGTGTATTGTTCCAGCTTGGGCGTCGGTTCAGGATGAGGACGTAGGGTGTCTAATATCATAGCTAGCTTCTTAAGCTTCAATCACATCACCTACGTTAAGCGAGACGGAGTCGACATACTTTAGTCCTAAAACCATTTGAACGGTTCATATTCCTCTAAGCTTTGACAGCCGCCCTTAACAGCTAAGAGAGCTTCTTGAGGCGTCAGTAAAGGTTTATGATAAGCTTCTTGGTCAAAAAGCGGTATTAAGGGACAGGCTGTGATAACGAAAACCTCAACCTCTGAAAAAGAAGCCTCAATACTGGGGGTCACTTCCCTGCATGCTAATAGGAAGGTACGCTTACCATGCTTAGTTAGTTCCTCGGTTAGCCTGTCTGCTAACTGAGGTCTTAATTGGCCGGGTTTAAGCCCTAAGACTACCCCGAATATCTTAGCGTTTGAGGCCTCAGCAATCTTGGTCATCCTAATGGAAATTAGCCTCCGGTAACGTTGTTCGACATCTTCCACTTTCCCAGTAAGGGGGTCTGCAGCGACGACGGGTTTTCTCGTAACTATCCTTACGCCAAGAGGATGCATGACGCCTCCACCTATAAATAGAAAGGAGTCTACTTCGTCCGCTATTGACTTCGCAGATGAGTAGTCACAGCCCAATACCTGTCCTGGATACTTAACCCTGCCTAGAGGTGGAGCTACCCTGACTTCCTTTCCAGCTTCCTTAAGTACTTCGATAGCTTCCTTCAACCTCGTTGAGTGTTGAATAATACTAACAACACCTATTCTCGAACCCTTTAATAGATTAAGTGAGTCCTTAATTACTTTATTCAATGCAAGATCCATGAAGGACTCGACGTAAATTACAGGGATCTCGAGCCCCTTCAACATCTCGCTATGCCCGAAATGTATAAGTAGGTCTACACGTAGCCTCTTAGCTTCATCTATGGCTACGTCACAACCCCCATAGCAAGGATCAGCTAAGATGAAAATCCTTGATCCCGTCTTAGCTTCGAGTTCCTTCGCTATGCTAAGAGCATAAGGCTTTAATCCCTCTGGGAGTTGAAGAGCGACATTGGCTGCTTTCATCCTCAATATATCTTCGGCTACTCGATTTAGCCCAAAATCATACATTACGAAAAACAGGTTAGAAGAAGCCTCCCTTTTAACTCTCCCCAACGTAACTACCTTTTTAGCCTAGTTGAATATAGAGAAGTATGTCCAAAGGTGTAACGTTAAATGTTGGGCAGGCTATCAGAGGCCCTAAGGACCGCGGTCTCTAAGTTCCTTGGAGCCCCGGTAGCTGATGAAAGAGCTGTCAAGGAGCTGATAAGGGATGTACAAAGGGCTCTTCTTCAAGGGGACGTAAACGTAGAGTTAGTGCTAGCCTTAACTAAGAAGATCGAGGACGTAGCGTTAAGGACAAAGCCTCCTCCCGGGTTTTCGCGACGTGAATTAGCGTTAAAGGCAGTCTATGAGGAGCTAATAAACCTGCTTGGAGGTAGGCCCTCCGAGTTAAAACTTGACCCAAACAAGCTGAACATCATCATGATGGTAGGTATACAAGGTAGCGGGAAGACCACGAGCGCCGCTAAGTTAGCTCTATTCCTTAAACGTAGAGGCTATAAGCCGGTTTTAGTATGTGCAGATAACTATCGTCCGGCGGCTTACGAGCAGCTTGTTCAACTTGGCAGCAAGGTGGGGGTACCGGTAATAGGAGGGGATCGATCTAAGAACCCTGTTGAAATAGCTAGAGAAGGAATTGAGAAGGCGAAGAGATTGGGGGCTAACGTGGTCATAGTCGATACCGCGGGAAGACATAAAGACGAGGGGGGCCTCATGGAGGAGATGAAACAGATGGCTGAGGCCATACACCCTGACGAGGTAATGTTAGTGATAGACGCTACGATAGGGCAACAAGCAAAGGTGCAGGCCGAGGCTTTCCATAAAACAGTCAAAGTAGGGTCCATATTCCTTACTAAGCTTGATGGAGCTGCGCGTGGAGGCGGAGCTCTTTCAGCGGTCGTAGCTACAGGAGCCAGCATTAAGTTTATAGGCTTAGGAGAGGAGGTTGATGAGATCCAGGTCTTTGATCCAAAGAGGTTTGTAAGCCTATTGCTAGGCATGGGCGACCTGGAAGCTCTCGTAGAGAAAATAAAGGAAGCTGAGGTGAGGCCTGAAAGAAAGACTGTTGAAGCGATGTTAACCGGTAAGTTCACGTTGAAGGATATGCTTGAGCAGCTTGAAGGATTAAGGAGAATGGGGCCCTTAAGAAAACTCTTCGAGTTAATCCCTGGGTTAAGTCTTAAACTGCCGCCTGATGTAGCTAAAATAGCTGAAGAGAAAATGGAGAAGTGGGCAGCTGCCCTTAAATCCATGACGAAGGAGGAAATGGAGAGGCCTGAAATAATAAACAAGTCTAGGATTAGGAGGATAGCTAGAGGCAGCGGTGTTGACCCCAAAGAGGTGAAGGAGCTCTTAGACCAGTTCAATACTATGAAGAAAATGCTGAGGCAGATCGTTAGGAGAGGTAGAAAACTCTCGTTTCTAGGAGGACTAGGGGCCTAGTGATGATACATGAAGCTTTTAGAGGTTGTCGAGGCCCTCATAAGAGAGGCTCCACTCTGTGACAGCTGCCTAGGTAGGTGCTTTGCGAGGCTAGGGGGAAAGCTTAGTAATAGAGAGCGTGGAGCTGCCTTGAAGTTGGCTTTAGCCCTAGAAGCTGATAGGTTGTCTTATGAGGGAGATCAGAGAGGCGACGAGATAATTAAGCTTCTAGCCAGGTCAGGGTTTAAGCCTGCCATGAAGCGTCTAGGCTTCAATAGATCTGAAAGCTGTTATATATGTGGAGGATTAATGGATAGCTTAGACCCATTAATAAATAAAGTAATCGATGCCTTAAAGCTATATGAATTTAACACGTTCCTCGTGGGCACTAAAGTACCTGGGTCCATGATAGAGCGTGAGGATATCCTAAGAGCTAAGTTCTCGCTGAGCTACGGAGAGAGCTTAAAGAGCGACTTAAATAGGGAGCTTCGAAAGGCCCTGATGGCTAAGCTACATAAAAAAGTGAACTACTTAACACCCGATATCCTAGTGATCGTAGACCTCGTAAACGATAGAGTAGAGGTTAAACCAAGCCCTGTCTTTGTTTATGGTAGATACCGTAAACTTGAGGCAGGTATACCTCAAAATAAATGGTTGTGCTCCAGATGTTGGGGGCTTGGCTGTGAACGGTGCAACTGGACAGGCAAGATGTATCCAATCTCCATTGAGGAGTTGATAGCAGTACCCATGGCTGAACTCTTTGAAGGAAAAGAGGCTAAGTTTCACGGTGCGGGTAGAGAGGATGTAGATGTCAAAGTCTTGGGTAGAGGTAGGCCATTTGTAGTAGAGGTAAAGGAGCCTAGAAAGAGGTACCTTGACTTGTCGGAAGTTGAAGCAAAGATAAATGAAAGAGCCCAAGGTAAAGTTGAGGTACGAGAACTTAGATATTCAAGTAGGGAGGAAGTACGTAAACTCAAGATGACTGCACCCTTAAAGGAGAAGGTCTACTTAGCGAAGGTAAAGGTGGTTGGAGGGGTGAGCGAGGAGGAAATAAAACGGTTGAAGGACGTATTGTGTGGAGCGATAATCAAACAGCGCACACCAACTAGGGTCCTACATAGGAGAGCTGACAAAGTGAGGACGAAGAAGGTGTATGACTTAGAAGCAAAGAAAGTTAGCGAAGACGAGATCGAGTTAACTATCAGAGGGCAAGGAGGCTTATATATTAAGGAACTCATAACTGGAGATGAAGGTAGAACCACACCTAGCGTAGCTGAAGTACTAGGTAAAGACCTAACCGTCTTAGAGTTAACTGTTCTAGATGTAGAGTAGGTTAAGAGGTTAATGGTTTAAGGTGATCTGCCTCAGTTATTATGGTTTTACGCTTATCACCTAAGTAGACCTCAACTATATAGGCTGACCCCCTTCTACCAATAATGGTCCCAGTTAAACCGTGGAAACGTCTATGGGGAGCTGTCTCTATCCTGGTTGGATCTATATGGATGGTTACTTTCTGTCCTACCTCGTAATCTTGTAGGAGCTTACTTAGACCCCTGATACCTCTTTCGCGTGGGTGTTTGGAAAGTAGTTTCCTTGATCTATTCCTTAATCCCTTGGACTTGGGGCTCATAGCGAAGCACCTCTTAGACAACGCCTACAACTGCGGCTTAAAGGTTTTCCTCGATAAAAAATCGAAGACAAACTTAGCTTACTATAGTCTCTAGGGCCGCTTTGCTTAAATGGAAGACGAAACATAAATTTTAAGGTGTTACCTCAGGGGGCAGCGAAATGAAGGTTAGGAAGATTGAGGAGGTGCCCTTAGCCAAGGCAAAGGAGGTTTTAGAGGCCGTAAAGGAGCGGTGGGGGGAGTTAAAACATTTTCAGCAGGTGACCCTTGATTTTCTCACCAAGTTCGCAAAACTACCTGTGGATAAAGCTGAGGAGCTCGTTAATAGGTTATGCTTAGAACATGGACTCTCAAGAATAGCTGCCACGCAGGTAGTTAACATAATGCCTAAGAGCGTCGAAGAGCTAAGGCAAATATTGATTAAAGAGGGTAAAGCGTTCATGCCAGATGAATTAAAATCCATACTATCGCTCATTGAGGAGTACTATCAGTACTTAGAGTAACGGTGGTAGGCTTTGTCATCTAAGAAGTTTGAAGAGTATGCCTACGTGCTAGACTACCTCCCCCAAGGCCATCCACTAGACCGTAGACCCCTACATTTAAGGAGGCCAATAGTGCAGGCTGTAGGCGAAGATTTCTTCACATTATTGGAGCTAGTCCCAAAGGAAGGCGTCACATTATCTCCTGGCGATAGAGTATTCATAGGTAAGGGCATTAGGGACAAGATAGACCATATCAATAGGAGAATAAGCTACGATGAACTAACCTCCTCAGCTAAAGACGAGCTGGTTAAGGTGGTCGAAAAGATTGTTAAAGAGAATGAGAAGAAGTTCGTCGAGGTATTCAATAATGCACCAGCCCTAACTACTAGGATGCACTCACTTGAACTGCTTAGGGGGGTAGGTAAGAAGAAGCTCTGGGAAATCTTAGAGGAGAGACGACGAAAACCCTTTGAGAGTTTTAGAGATATAGAGGAGAGGACAGGTCTTAGGAATGTAGCCGAGGCTATCAAGGAGAGGATCTTAGAGGAACTAAAGGGTGGGCAACGTTACTATTTGTTCGTTAGGCAGCCGCCTAGCCTAGGTAGATAGCGCTAGGGGATGTAATGGTCTTAAAAGATGATGACCTGTCATGGTACGTTAAGGGTTTACTCCGCAAATATAACATAAGGCCTAAGAAAAGTCTGGGGCAAACCTTCACGATCAGTAAATCCTTACTCTTAGAGATGACTAACTATGCTGAAGTGGGAGCCGAAGACACGGTGTTAGAAGTGGGGGCTGGTCTTGGCTGCTTAACTAGGGTTTTAGCTGAGAAAGCGAAGAAAGTACTGGCCGTAGAGGTGGATCGAAGGTTAGTCAAGGTTTTAAGAAATGAGCTAGGTGCCTATAAGAACATAGAAATCATAGAGGGAGACTTCTTAGAGATGGAAGGTTTAAAGGCGGACAAAGTTGTATCTACCATACCGTACTCAATAGCGTCTCCATTAACCTTTAAGTTACTTAAGGATGTAGATTTCAAGCTGGCGGTCTTAGTTTATCAAAAAGAGTTCGCAGAGAGGTTGGTAGCTAAGCCAGGTACAAGGAGCTATGGGAGGTTGACGGTGGCAGTTTCACTGAGCGCTGAAGTAAAGATCATAAGGTATGTCCCCAGGTTCATGTTTTACCCAATACCTGATGTCGACTCGGCGATGGTATTGATTAAACCCAAAGAATATAGAATCAAGAACTATGAGGAGTTCCTAAGATTTATTAGAATACTCTTTAGTCAACGAAATAAGATCCTCTTAGGCGTTTTAAGGAGAGCCTCAGGTAAAGGTTTAATTCCAGACGTGAACGAGGAGTTGATACCCCATGATTTAGCTAAGAAGAGGGTTAGAGAATTAAGCTTGGAGGAGCTTTTTACAATCTATAGAGCTGTACATGGAAGTGGAAGGCCTAAAAATAGAGGTTTGTAACGAAGTCTATCCTCCATCAGATGATACCTACGTAATCCTAGATGCCATTAAAAAAGTAACCATTAAAGAGCCAATCCTCGAAGTAGGCACAGGTACAGGCATCGTAGCTCTTTCTATAGCTTCAGGAGACAAATATGTCGTGGCGACAGATATTAGCATAAAAGCTGTTAAATGTGCCTGGCTTAATGCTAAACGGAATTCGCTGAGAGACAAAGTGGACGTAGTTCTATGCGATCTCTCTACAGCTTTTAGAGACAAAGCCTTTAGCTTCATGGCGTTTAACCCGCCCTATCTTCCGGTTATGGATGGAGATCTCCTTGGTAAGGCTTGGTCTGGAGGACTGGGTGGCGTGGCTGTAGTAACTAGGTTTCTGAGGGACTTAGTGAGGGTCTTAAGGAAGGAGGGAAGAGCCTTACTTCTACAGTCAAGCATAAGTAGAGTAGATAAGGTGTTGAGGTTAATGAGGAGGCTTGGCCTTAAGACAAAGCTGGTTGTACGTAAGAGAATGGGTCTCTATGAAGATTTAATGGTGCTTAGCATTGTTAGAGGAGAGCTTTAACAAAGCCTTTCTAAACCCTCCTGCTAATAGGCTAGCTTCACGGCTTGAGATAAAACTTCTACCTAAGATGTTCTTAAGGGCGTTAACGGTCAACCTGAGCCTAGACCCCTTTAGCCCAGAGGCAGCCATTAGGTTCTCAAAATGTTTAAGGGCAACATCTACAACCATCCTATCGGCCGGCCTTGAATAGCTAACCTTACCGGCCTCCTTGGCCACTTTGTATAGTTCGTAGAATATTATGGCAGCCGCGTTAACCACGTTTAGCACAGGGTATTGAGGATTAGCTGGGATCGTAACGACGACATCGCACAATTCAAGTTCTCTGTTAAGTAATCCTATGCTCTCCCTACCAAATAAGATAGCCGTAACGCCACGTGGTGCATTAACAAGTCTCTCTGCTAAAGCTTCAGGAAATAAGGTTATTCTCCTTAAATTCGAAGGGCTTTTACCGACCTTAGAGGTCGTACCAACTATGTAGTTTACGCCCTTCAATGCCTTGCTTAAATCATCAACAATTATCGCCGACTCTAAGATATCCACCGCATGTGAAGCATAGGCTCTGGCTTCTTCACCTAATTGATCTTTAGGGTTAACTAAGTAAAGCTCCTTTAACCCGAAGTTCTTCATCACCCTTGCTATGCCGCCTATATTGCCCTGTTTTTCAGGTTCCACTAACACCACTCGTATCTTCAAGACCGTGATGCCCTCTAGATGAGATATTGTAATTAAACAAGTTATTAAGTCTAAGGATCATCTAGATGGACAGAAAACATTTAAAGGACGCTAAGTACACAGCTTACGCCCGGGCCTAAGGTGGTGATCAGACATTCCACTAAGACCAGCTCACTGCTATACCAGATTGAGTGGCCCAGCCTATACTAGGCGTGAGTATATTGGTTCAGGGCTACAGCCAAAGGTAGTCAAGTTTAGAATGGGCAATCCCCACGGAGATTATGACGTAGAGCTTAAGTTAATAGCTAAGGAAAGCGCGCAAATAAGACATAACGCCTTAGAGGCCGCGAGGGTTATGGCGAGCAAATTCTTGGCCACGAGGATCTCTGATCAAAACTATTACCTCATAATCTACCCATATCCCCACCACATACTTAGGGAAAACAAAATGATGGCATTTGCTGGGGCTGATAGACTCCAGGACGGCATGAGGCTAGCCTTTGGTGACCCTGTAGGTCTAGCAGCAAGAGTTAAACCTGGAAGTATAATCATGAGCGTGAAGACGAGGGTAGATAAAGTGGATATAGCAAAGGAGGCCTTGAAAAGAGCCGCCTCAAAGTTACCGGTACCCTGCAAAATAACTATAGAGCCCATTAAGAGGCAAGGTTAACATCAAAGAGTGCTAATTAATGGGAAACTTCGTAGCGCTTATTCTCATCACCCAGCTAGGGAACTTTGTAGTATGGTTATTACTCGCCTTCTTAATGGAATGGTTAGGACGTAAGGAGGCTCGAACGTTAATAGCTGCGCTATTAACTTGCTTCATAATAACTGAACTAGTTAAAACCATTCTAAAGTTTCCGAGACCACCAAGCGAGCAATGGTTGGTTCAGGTAGATGATCCTTATGGTTTTCCAAGCGGACATGCAGCTACAGCTTTCTTAGCTTCAACCTACTTAGCCCTACACACACGTCCCTTCATTAAGGCGCTACTACTTATTATGGCCTCCTTAGTCGCCTACTCGAGAATAGCTCTAGGCGTCCATTACCCAGTAGATGTCTTAGGGGGGGCTTTTTTGGGTATAGCACTGGCTATGATCTTTGAGGGACTTGAAGGGCTTCTTGAAGCTAAAAATAGATACGTCTTAGGGTTGACGGTCCCTCTTAGCTTAATACTATACTTTACTTTCCCCGTTAGGCCAGGCCTCATAAGTGGCCTTGTGTTGGGTTATGGAGTTTCGATGAATATCCAACAATATAGAGGGAGAGAATGTAAGGTGAAGTATTTGGTCGTCGGTGTGATAGTGTTAGCTTTACTACTGTTACCATTATACTTGAGGGTGGGACCTAAGTTCATCGAGGCGCTCCTCTCCTTCTTACTCATTAGTTACCCGCTCGTGATTCATCATAAGTTGTTTTTAAAGAAAAATGAAGGTACTACTTCTTGCTAATTTCTGCCAGTCGCTCTAACATGATTTTACGCTCTATGCTAGCTACAAGGCGGCGCGTCTGAACAACCACGTCTGGGTTTACGCTTACGCTGTCGATGCCGCACCTAACGAGAAACTCTGTGAACTCTGGGTATACCGAGGGACCTTGGCCGCAGATCGAAACCGTAAGTCCATATTTATGGGCCGTTTTAATTAAGTGTTCGATAGCTCTTAACACCGCTGGATCACGTTCATCAAAGTAGCGCGAGTCTATTTCGGGTAGTATCTGCGAGTCCCTATCCGTACCTAATATTAGTTGAGTAAGGTCGTTTGAGCCTATACTAAAGCCATCGAAGTACTTACAGAACTCATCTGCCAAGAACACTATGGACGGGACCTCAGCCATGGCCCAAACCTTAAAGTCTCGACCACGCTTTAACCCTTCTTCCTCCATGATCTTAAGTACCTCTTCGACCTCCCACGTAGTGCGTACAAAGGGTAGCATCACCCACACGTTCTTTAGACCCATTTCATCCCTGACTTTCTTAATGGCCTTTAGTTCGAGCCTAAAGGCGTCACGGTACTGTGGACTTATATAGCGGCTTACCCCTCTCCAGCCTAACATTGGGTTATCTTCCATTGGTTCGTACTTATCTCCTCCCTTAAGCTTACGGTACTCATTGGTCTTGAAGTCTGATAATCGGACTACTACTGGACGCGGATAAATCTCTCGAGCAACCATTGCTATACCTTCAGCGAGCTTCTCTATGAACTTCTCCTGTTGGCCTGTCTCAAGTAGATGAAGTGGATGTTCACCTATCCAACTGGCCATTATGAACTCTATGCGCATAAGGCCTATACCATCAAAAGGCAGGTCTCTATATTCTTTTATTTTTTCAGGTACTCCTAGATTCATGTATATTTTAGTAGCCGTTATAGGAGCCACGTCGATAGGTGTAACTGTAGGGGCGGCGGCTTGAGGGGTAGGAGCCATAGAGGGTGCTAGTACAGCTTCGACTTTACCCTCATAAACCACCCCTGTTTTAGCGTCCACCGTATAGTCCTTTCCAGACTTCATTAGTTTGGTGGCTGACCCAGTACCTACAATGGCCGGTATTCCGAGCTCGCGGCTTACAATGGCGGCATGACATGTCATGCCGCCATCATCGGTTACTATGGCGCTAGCCATCCTCATGTAAGGCACCCAGTCAGGATTCGTCATCTTGGTCACTAGTATGTCCCCTTTCTTGAAGTCCTTAGCTATCTCCTCAGGGGTCAGGCCAACCTTAGCTATGCCATAAGCTACGCCTGGGCTAGCTGGCAGTCCCTTAAGTAGGGGGGTAGCTGTTGTAGGGACAGCGGCTTGAGGGGCAGGTGGCTGCGCCGCCTTAAGACCCCATATAGTCTCGGCTCTGCTTTGAACTATAAAGACGTTCTCTGGGAACGGTAGATCTCGGTCTATTGCCCATTCAATGTCCTGCGGGCGTCCATAGTGCTTCTCTATCTTTATTGCTAACTGGGCTAGAACCTTGATTTCTTCGGGGGTTAAGCATGGCTGTTTTCTACGTTCAGGCGGAACCTCGAGGTGTACAGTCTTCCCTGTAGAGGGGTCACGGACGTATTCGACAGTCTTCTCAGCTATTTCCTGTTCAACGATCTCTAGGGTATTCTTATCAACCACAAAGCGGTCGGGGGTTACTGAGCCGCTGACTACGCTTTCACCTAGGCCCCAATTACCCTCTATCACTATCTTATTTGGGTCGCCAGTAACTGGGTGTATAGTAAACATTACTCCTGCAGCTTTAGAGTTCACCATTTTCTGTATTACTACGCTTATCAAGACCTTTTCATGTGGAAAGCCTTTTTGTTGGCGATAGAATATAGCCCTCGGGGTAAAGAGGCTGGACCAGCACTTTAAGGTCTTATCTAGTACTTCGGCTTCGCCTTTAACATTTAAATAGGTCTCCTGCTGTCCCGCGAAACTCGCTTCAGGTAAGTCTTCAGCTGTGGCGCTGCTCCTGACGGCTACATATGCCTCCTCCAATCCTAACCTTTTAGATAACTCACGATAGCTCTTGACAATGGCCTCCTTTATCTCCTCAGGTATAGGTGTGCTCTCAATAAGCTTACGTATTTCATGGCTAGCCTCCTCATACCCTCTAGGATCATTGGGGTCTTTCACCTTCTCCTTGATAATCGAGTATATTTTATCCGCAATGCCGGTTTTTTCCAGGTAGTACTGATATGTTTGTGCCGTAACAACGAAACCAGGAGGTACTGGAATACCTGCTCTTAACATTTCACCTAGGTTAGCTCCTTTCCCACCAGCCCTCGCTACATCATCTTTAGTTATTTCCTCAAACCATAAGGTGAACACGCTAGGTCCCTCCTTGAGCTTCAGTCCTAGGCTTATTCGCTTAACCGCGTTTTTAAAATTGCCTCTCTTGGCTTGGTCCACCCTTATTGAAAACCTCAATCACATTGTTAGTTTAGTCAGCCCCTAGCAAGTCTTTGACTCCATCCTCAGCTATGATGAAGAGAGCCTCAGCTTCAGGCCTGTTGGGGCTATCGAATACCTTAGCCGCTCTCTTAGACCCCTGGACCCGCCTTAACCATAACCTATGGGTACATCCATGAGCCATAATATTGCCGCCAGCTGGTTTTATGAAGGATAACGTAGACCCCTCAGGCACTGATAGTACCTGGTTAGTGACGACGATCGCTAAATTATAACTTTCAGCTACTCTACGTAATTGATGTAGATGTCTATTGAGTTTCTGCTGTCTTTCGACGAGAGATTCGCGGCCTATGAATTCACCCCTAAATAAGCTTAGAAGGCTGTCTATTACTATCAACCTGATGTTATGCTCCTCTATGACTTCATCGACTTCATCTATTAAGGTCATTTGCTGCTCAGCACTGTAGACCCTAGCGTACAAAGTCTTACAAAGAACCTGCTTAGGCTCCAAACCAAACCTAGGAGCTATTTCAGCTAAACGCTTAGGTCTAAAGGTCCCCTCAGTATCTAGAAATACAGCCGCTCCGTTTAATCCTCCACTAGCCCTAGGCAACAATGAGGTAACACAGAGCTGGTGACAAAGCTGCGTCTTACCTGTACCATATTCCCCACAGAGCTCGGTTATGGAACCCGTCTCGACACCTCCTCCAAGTATATCGTCAAGAGCCTTACATCCAGTGGTTAAGTACTCTACTCGTTCACGCCGTTGGAAGTACTCAAAAGCCGTAATGAAGCTAAGAGAGCCACATCGACCGTTGACGGATACCTCATCAGAAAGCCCAATAGCTTTAATTAAAACACGCTCCTTAGCTTTAGCGATAGGGAACTTTGAGTTTAAGCCCATAATACCTCAGATTCCCTACGCTCACCTCGAAATTTAACCTAGGTAGGCCATAGTTGTAGCATTAAACCTATCTGTGCCGAGTAGGGGAGGGGTTAACCGAAAGTGTATCTCTTCAGGGTGCTCTATACTGCGATAAAGACTGCTTTAATCAAGTGTAGCCTTCTTTACAAAATCTTGTTTCTAGGAAAATAAGAAGCGAAGAAATATGAGAAGCTTTAAAGAGTTTACCGCACCTTATGTTTATGAAATACTCTTGGAAATCTCAAGAGGACCTAAGAGGTTCGTAGATCTGAGGAGAGCCTGCCCAAACGAAAAGACGAGGAGCAGGAGGTTGAAAGAGCTGCTTAGAAAGGGGTTGATAAAGGCTATATTGATAGAGAATAGTAAGAACAGACCTAGAGTCCATTACGTTTTGACTGAAAAAGGAAATAAAGTTCTTATAGCATTAAATATGCTCGCAGAGTTATCCTCCTTGGTGGAAGATAAATAGTGTGCCCCGCCCGACCGCGCCCTCTTCATCGCAAGCCCATGGGGGTCTCTGAGGGTGTGAGAAGGCGGGGCTTATAGAGAAATAAAGGCGGGGAGAGAAAAAGTGTTGGCGTCCTTAACGTACTTTAGTGCCAGGAGGCACCTCGCCGTCAACCGTCAGCCAGTAGGGACGGCCTTGATAATCAGCCGCTAAAAGCATACCTGAAGATAACGTCCCGGCTATACGTTTAGGTTCTAGGTTGACCAAAGCCACAAAAAGCCTGCCTACAAAGTACTCAGGAGGGTAATGTTCTGCGCCACCAACTATCATTTCCCGGACCTCGCCTCCAATGTCGACTTTAACCTTTAACACCTTCGTTTTACCCGGTATACGCGTAGCCTCCATGACTCTAACTACCCTGAGATCTAGACGGCTAAAGTCGCTTAAGGTCACATAGGACATTTAGCTACCCCACCTCTGGGGGACGAGAGAGGTTAATAACAGTTAGCTGTAAGGCTTAAATAAGGCTAAACAAGAATGCCTGATCAATGAGGGCTCTTCGCGGTCGGTGGAGGTTAATTAAAGCTTGGAGAAACGTGTAGTCTTTAAGAGCGGAGATCTACTGCTTGAGGGGATATTACATGTACCAGCAGTCATCGAGCATAAGCTGCCAGGTGTGGCTGTCTGCCACCCCCATCCTCTATATGGAGGATCTATGCATAACGCCGTGGTTGAAGGAATATGTAAGGCATTAAAGGAGGAAGGAATCGTAGCGTTGAGGTTTAACTTTAGAGGGGTAGGAGCAAGCGAAGGAGCTTACCAAGAGGGCATAGGTGAGAGAGGAGACGTTGAAGCTGCCATCGAGTTTCTAACATCTATAGAGGCTGTCGATCCAAACAGTTTAGGTGTAGCTGGCTATTCCTTTGGAGCTTACGTAGCTACATATGCAGCGAGTGAAAACCCGCAAGTGAGTGCCATAGCCCTGATCTCCCCCCCATTCTCTATGTATAACTTCACCCCGCTAAGTAGCTGCCGTAAACCTAAGCTAATACTATGGGGTAGTAAGGACGAACTCGTAGGGTTATCAGCTGTAGACGTAGCCAAAATAGTTGCTGAGCCACGTAAGCTAATACTTATTGAGGAGGCAGACCATTTCTGGATGGGTAAAGAGGACGAAGTCGGCAAGCTAGTAGCTAACTTCTTTAAAAACACGTTGAAGAGGCACCCTAAAACCTGACCCTTGTATCCTCCTTTATGGTCTTTAGCACTATCATAGTTAAGGTCGATATAACCCCTCTTATTTGACCTATACTGTCTATTAGCCTCGCTAGTTCCTCTCTGCTGTTTGATCTAAGTTTCACCACGGCGTCATACTCCCCTGTAACGTCGTATACCTCGTATACGTCGTCCATAGATTTAAGCTTCTCCAGTATCTCATGGTATTTAAGTGGATCAGCTTTGATCAAGGTTATAGCGGTTAAACCCTTACCAACGCTGGAGGGATCTATTAACGCTTGGAAGCCCTTAAGTATATTCATCTCCTTAAGTCTTTTGACGCGCATATGTACCGTGGCTTCGCTGACACCCACTTCACGCGCTATCTTAGCAAAAGGAGTCCTTGCGTCCTCCTGTAAGAGCCGCAATATTTTAAGGTCAACTTCATCTAATTGTTTCATCTTCACTCTTCACCCCCCACCTTCTTCTAGAATAATGTTGGCAACCTCCTAACAACTTATCATCAACAACTCTTCCTGGCTTCAACGTACCTACCTCTAGACCGAATCATCTTAACCCTACTCTCTACTAATTGAGCCGAGGGTCCCATAACCCTCCTGTAACCCTCCATTAATGATGAGAACAAGCGGTGAGCACTTGATGGCTGAGCACTTTCTAAAGCCCTCAACATTAAATGTAAGTCGACCCCCATCGCTTCATACGATTTATTAAAGTCTCCTAGACCAAAGTCCACGAAGAATACTCTTCCTCCTGATAGTATTAGGTTGGATGTAGTGAGGTCACCATGTACTATCCCTTCGGCATGTAGCCTTGCAATGCTAGTGCCAATATCCCTAAATATCTCCATTAAATCATCTAATCGAGCTTCATTTAATAGTTGCTTGATGGTAAGGCCTGGTACGTACTCCATGACTAGGCTAGTGGCCTTTAAGTCGACTAGATATAAGGCTGGGGTAGGTACGCCACATCTTCGAGCAGACATTATTAGAGAAGCCTCTCTCAACGTCCTAGTTCTTCTCAGAAGAATATCAAAATCAGGTCTACGATAGCGCTTAGGTACCCTCCTCTTCACAACAACCCTAAGCCCAAGCCAAGAGCCAAGCCAGATTTCTGCTTCAGCGCCCTTCTTAATTAAACGCTCAAATATAGGCTTCATGTCTTAATTCTGGAATCTCATCCCCTTATATAAGAGTGATCGTTGTTTACTTAGAGACAATAAGAGGGATTGAATGTGGAGGAGATTTTATGTCTAGGCATAGAGTCAACAGCCCATACATTCGGATGCTCTATCGCTTCAAGTAGAGACGGCATACTATCAGATGTTAAAGACGTGTACAGGCCGCCACCAGGTCGAGGCATCCATCCCCGTGAGTGCGCACAACATCATAGCCAGGTGGGGTTAAAGGTGCTGAGTGAAGCCTTAAAGCAAGCCAACGTCAAGGCTGAAGAATTAGACGTTATAGCGTTCTCTGGAGGACCTGGCCTAGGACCCTGCCTGAGAACAGGGGCGACCTTAGCTAGGGCGTTAGCTAGCTTGTTACGGAAACCACTAGTCAGAGTTAACCACGCCATCGGACACATTGAGATAGCTAGATTAGATACTGGTGCTAAAGATCCATTGGTCGTGTTGGTGTCGGGGGGCCATACCGTGATAACTACTTACGCTGAGGGAAGGTATAGGGTCTATGGCGAAACTCTTGACATCACACTAGGCAACCTTCTAGATGTGTTTGCTAGGGAGGCTGGTTTACCATCACCAGGTGGGCCTGAAATAGAGCAGCTAGCACTACGTGGCAGGCAAGTTATCGAACTACCATACATAGTTAAAGGCAACGATATCTCATATTCAGGGCTATTAACCTCAGCCATAAGGAAGTTAAAGGAGGGAGCAGCCCTAGAAGACCTCTGCCTATCGTTACAGGAATATGCGTTCTCCATGTTAGCTGAAGCCGCCGAGCGCGCCTTAGCCTTCACTGAAAAGCGGGAATTATTGTTAACTGGAGGTGTAGCTGCAAATCGCAGGTTACAGGAGGTGTTAAAGATAGTGGCTGAAGAGCAGGGGGCTAAGTTCTACGTGGTCTCAAGTAAATACTCAGGTGACTGTGGCGCCCAAATAGCATGGACAGGGATTCTACATTATCTTCACGGCGACACGATTAACATCGAGGAGAGCTACGTTAAGCCTAGGTGGAGACTTGATGAGGTAGATGTACCCTGGAGAGGATGACGTAAGGATGCTGATAGGCATCATAGGTAAAACTAACGTAGGTAAGAGCACGCTCTTCTCAGCTCTTACTATGGTGCCGGTTAAAGTTGAAAACAGACCGTTCACTACCATAGAGCCAAACATAGGCGTAGCCTACGTCAAGGTCCCCTGTCCTTGTAGAGAGTTTAACGTTAAGGATAACCCCAAGAATTCAATCTGTATAAATGGATTTAGGTACATCCCCGTCAAGCTTATTGACGTGGCTGGCTTAGTCCCTGGAGCTCACGAGGGGAGGGGTTTAGGCAACAAGTTTCTCGACGAGCTAAGAAGGGCGGATGCTTTGATACACGTGGTCGACGCCTCAGGATCCACTGACGCGGAAGGTAGACCTTGCCCACCGGGAAGTCACGATCCATGCCTAGATGTAGAGATAATAGAGCAGGAGATGATACATTGGTTTACAGAGGTCGTTCATAGAAATTGGAGCAGAGTAGTGAAGGCGTATGATCCATCGAGAGGCCTAATTGAAGCCATAGTTAACGTGGTAGCTGGTCTTTCGGTCTCAAAGACCCACGTAGCTAAAGCTTTAATGGAGCTAGGGCTTAATGAAGAACACCCTAGGAGGTGGGGGGAGGAGCTAATTAAGGAGCTCGCGACTAAACTCTTTAGGCTATCTAAGCCCATGATAATAGCTGCCAATAAAGCTGACTTACCAAGTAGTGTAGAGAACATTAAACGGTTAAAGGAACGCTTTGAGTCAAGAGGAATTCCGGTGATACCCTGTTCAGCTGAAGCTGAGCTAGCTTTAAGGAGAGCCGCCAGTAAGGGGCTCATAGACTATGAGCCTGGGACGGGGCAATTAAGGATAGTAGATGAAGCTAAGTTCTCTGAGGCGCAGCTCAAGGCTATAGACATTATAAAGAACAGAGTACTAAACATATGGGGTTCAACAGGAGTACAGGAATTAATAAATCAAGTATGCTTTAAATTATTAAGGTTGATGGTTGTCTATCCCGTTGAAGACCCCAATAGGCTATGCGACCATAAAGGAAACGTGTTACCAGACGCTTTATTAGTACCTGAAGGCACCACCGCAAGACAGCTAGCATATATGATTCATAGCGATCTTGGCAATAGCTTCATTTATGCTATAGACGCTCGAACAAAGAGGAGATTAGGAGAGGAGGCTGTTTTAAAGGATGGAGACGTCATATCCATTGTGGCAGCCAAAGCTAAGTAGCTGAGCCGCCAATATAACGCGGCCTAGAGGGTTTACCATGATGGAGTTTGATTTAGAAGAATTCAAGAGAAAATATCCTCATTTATCTAAGGAGCTTGAAGAAGGTATTGGGGTAGAGAAGTTGTCAAGCCTTATATCAACTAGTGAGCCCCCAGCAATGCCCAGCGCAGTAGATTATCTGAGAAGGTGCAAAAGCGTTCAAGAAGCCTTAGAGGTGTTAGATTATTTAGAAAGGACCGGAGAGCTTAGTAAAGAGCATAGGCAACTTCTTGAAGCTCAACTACTAAGCGAAGGACTAGAGAGCTTTGGTCCTAAGAAGGACTTTGGATACTACTCAGAAAAGTATCTAAAGAACATTAACCTAAAGGCGCTTCAACGTAGGCTACCTTAACTAGCTAAGCTAACAGCCTTCTCATATTCACGTGTTAAATAGTGTTTCTGGGGACCTGTGTAAATGAAGTCCCAAGGTAGCGAGGAGTCCAGCGGTTTATCCCCGTAAACTATGGCGTCTAAGTCTAAGTTTAGCGATTTGATTGCAGACCGCCAAGTACCAAGTCTGCCTCCCATTTTAGCCACAACAGCCAATACCCTACCAACACAGCGATCACCCATCGATACTAAAGCTTGAAGCTCAGCTAACCTTAGAGCTGTTAAATCTACTCTAACCCTTGGAAGCCTCGAAAGTTTTGAAAGTACTTTGTAACGCTCAGCCAACACTTCTCTACGAGCTAAAGGTAACCATTGAAACGGGGTCTGAGCTTTAGGTATGAGGGGACCAACGGTTACGTGGATGTTAAGAAAACCTCTTCTACATAGCTTATCCACTAACTTAATCACATCCTCGACGTCCTCTCTTCGCTCACCTGGTAAGCCAACCATGAAGTATAGTTTAAGCCTTCTAATGCCCGCGTCGAGGGCTTCCTCGCAGACCTTCAATATGGTATCATCAGAGATAGGCTTGCCTATCACCTCTCTTAGCCGCTCATTGCCTGCCTCGGGGGCTATAGTTAACGTCCTTTGACCTCCCTTGACTAGAGCCTCAAAGACATCCTTCTTCAAGATATCACCCCTAATGGAGGGGACGGAGAGTTTAAGACCGCTCTCAACTACATAGCTGAGAAGCTCGGTAATCCTCGGATGATCTGAGAAGCCCGCTCCTATCATAGCCACCTTGTCCACATTGCACGCTGCAACCCCCTCGTCGATTAAATGCTTAAGCAGCTGGAGACCTCTATGTCTAATAGGCCTACTTAACCAACATATTAGGCAGAACCTACATCCTCTACTACAGGATCTCGTAGCTTCTAAGTTGAACACCTTACCGAAGATGGGCGTCGACGATTTAGGCCCTAAGGTGACTACTTGACTTATAGGGTGCGGTGAGGCATTCAAGTCATTGACGATAACGCCTTTAACTTTCCCTCGACTGAAAGAAGGCACGTATAAACCATCTATCCTTGAAGCTGCCTCGAGGAAAGACTCCCTATCGCGACATTCTTTGAACAAACCTATTAACGTGTTTACAAGCGGTTCAGCCTCCCCTATGGCGAACACATCAACATAATCTTCAAGCACGCAAGGATTAGCCCAAACAGCAGGACCTCCAGCTATAATTACTGGGCCTCCTCGTTGAGCCCTCTCCTTTCTATCTAGTGGAACCCCAGACTTAATTAACATCTCCAGAAAGCCTACATAGTCAAGTTCGTATTGGAAGGTGAAGGCTAAGAGGTCAAAGGAGCGAAGGCTCTTATTGGACTCTAGGCTTAAAGGTTCACCCTCCAACTTGAAAAATCGCTCGCATACCACGTCATCATGTGAGTTGAACAGATAATACAGTAATTGGATCGTTAAGCCAGTCATACCAGCGCGGTAAACGTTAGGGTAGCAGAGCCCTACCTTTACCTTAACTTTCCTCCAATCCTTGATTACTGTGTTAAGCTCAGCTACACGTAGACGCATAGTTAAGCCGTAATAGTTAAGGTGGGTAATGCAAGCACCTTAGATTTTCTAACCTCGACCCTCCTTAAAGGATAAATCTTTCTAGCCGCGTTAAACACCTCTGACGCCACCTTACCGAGCACCATTTCTTGAACGAATTCATCGAAGTTTAGCTGCTGAGCTTTTTGCTCTACGATCTCCTTCATTATCTTTCTTATCGCCCTTTCCTGAGAGGTCTTAGCCCTCTTTAAAGTGACGGCCAGCACCATGACCCTCAGCCTGCAGCCATCCTTAGTCACCACGTCGAAGATTCCGTCAACCCTAGAGGTGCCTCTCCTAACCAAACTCCTTAAGTAGTCTCTGGCTAGGTCATGGCCCTTAAACACCGTGTATGCCGTGTCCCCTTCAACTTTAACGATCTGGAAGAGCAGTTTAATGTGTTGCTGGCTTATATCACCTGTCAACGTATATAGAGTCACCCAAATGGTCCTTTTGATCAATTTGTCTGGCGATGAAGCAATAGTCCTACCTATCTCAGCGAATCCAAAGGCACTTGAAGCTAAGATCCTGTACGTTGCTTTAGCTACAGGTTTCTTAGCAGCCCTTCTATGAGACAAGTCTTTCCTCACCCTTAAGTTAGTTGAGAAAGCACATTTAAGTACAGCCTCAAAAACTTTCCCTCCATCTAAGGCCACGTCACGGTCTTAACGGGTGGAGGTAGCTCACCTATACGTCTCTTTAGCTCGTGAGGCCATTCATCAAAGTTGAAGCCTTTTTGTGCTAGTAAGGCGGTCGCCCACCTAGTAAGTCCATGACCCACGCAGCCCGTCCACAGCTCTCTACCCTTAACCTCCTTAATCTTAAAGGCCTCTACGTAGTGCCTCATATGTATATTGCATGCACTTATCTCTAGCCACTCGCTCGATTCACGGTCGCCCCTATAAGGTAAATAGCACTCTATGTCTAAGGCAGGTATCTTGGATGACTCCGAGATGTCAACGAGCTTTTTACGCGCTGCCTCCTGTGAAAGGTAGAACGGCGCGCCAACTGTGAGCCTCCACTCGAGCTCTAATATCTTATCCACGACTTCGAGAGTCCTCTCCACTACTCTATCTCTAAGCTCAACTACTTGATCGGGCGAGCCTAAATACACCATTTCAAGCCTTAAGAACTCGTTGGTCCTGGCTAGCCCTTCAACACCTCCTGCCTCATTGCGCCACGTCCAGCCCCCAGCATAGTCATACACCTTGATAGGTAGGTCTTCGACCCTAACTATCTCCCCACTAAAGAACTGGTAGAATGGAGGACACTGCACGGCGTCGAGTACGTAGGAGGGTGGCTCCAGGATATCCCTAAGTAGATCTGACCTTATAGTTCTCCTCAGTTTAAACTCTCTCTTAAACTCCTCGAAGGCTCTTGGATCCCTTGGAGGGGCACATACATAAAACATGCCCTCTGGAAGATGTTCAACGTAGGTTGAAAGCTTCTCTAGCACAGCGAACGGTATTAACCGTGGAAATATCCACTCCTGGAAACCTAGAGGTTTACATATATAGTCCACTATAATGGACCTTATGGCAGATACTAGAGAAGCCATAGGGGCGGTTAGGATCCATTGACCCCTAGCTGGGAAGCGTTTAATCCAACCTAGTCTCTCAGCAGTCTCAGCCACTTCTCCTGTGAAGATTATTTTCTTCGGCGGCGAAGCCTTGAGTACGTACCCAAAAGGTACGAATTTACCTTTAAGCTCTATCTCGATTCTTTCAGGCTGTATAAGCCTGATAGCTCTATCCACTACCCTATCCTCTAAATCCGACTCCTTTAGGTCCTTAAATAACAAGGTTAAACTTCCTTCATCCGCCCTTACCTCTATAGCATTACCCAACTCCTTCCTTATCTGATCGACATCTACACTTAAGGTGGGGATCTTCACTTCAAGCTCTGGAACTTCAAGCCTCCTAACTCCTATTTTATACTTCTTTCCTAGCTCTTGGGCTAAATACTTCCTTAGACGTAGTAGAGCATCGTGGGCCCTTACAAGCCTGCCACTAACGATCTCCACTGACAGAACGTTGTCGTGGACCTCCCATTTAGATACTTTAGCGGCCTCGTCTTCTCTGCCTGGAGGGGCTCCCTTAACCAGTAGTGACCTGTTAGCTTCATCTAATAGTTTACCTAGGTCTTCTAATGGAAGCTTGCTTAAATCTGAGCTAAAGAGCAGCCTGCCCTGAAGCTTGAATTTCATCTCCAACACCCTTTAATAACGGCCTGAGAGGAGCCTCCTTTAACCTCAACTTATCTATTTCCCTGGCGCGTTAGTTTAGTTAAGCCCATTAGGGGTTTAAGGCAGGTCAATATATCCTCTATAGCATATAGCACTTCGCCTAGATCCTTCCCTTCAACCTCAATGAGTAAGGAGTCACCGCGTCTTAGGCTACGTAGTTCCATGTCTGGTGGCTTGACCTTATTATCAGGTTGAAGAGCCCTCTCTGCGGCTATACATAACTCTTCGTCCACTAACTGTAGGTCAAGCGTGACCTTAACCTTCATGGTTAATTAGAGCCCCAACTCTTTCAACTAGGTCTCTTAATTTATCTGACGGTGATAAAGCTTCCACTTCATCCCTAAGCCCCCAGCCAACCCCTCCTAAATCACCAATATACTTTATCAGGGACTTAGAGCTTTCTAGGTCCCATTTAAGCCTCCTCCCTACGCATATTGAGACCTTTACCTCGGAGTTTAGGGATTGAATAACCATTACCACATTCTCAGGGTACATAGATCTAAGAGCTCTGGCGACGTGTATGGTTAAGCCGCTAGGTAAATCCTTAACTCTAAACACCTTAACGGCTCCCTCGTCTAAGGGCTTAAGCCTATTCAATTCTTCGCATAAGCTCTTAACGTGGGTTAGAGCTTCCTCGAGATGGTGGTCTAGACAGGTCCTCAACTCCCCCTTAACATACCCTGAAAGCGGTAACCCGTAATTTCCTGAGGATACGCAAAGATCCATTACAGTTGACTCGTCATAGACATTTAGGGGCGGTGTTGTTTCGCAGTACTCAAAAGTGGGGCCGAAGAGGACCTCAACCTCAGCTAAATCAATGCCTGACGATATGGCCCTCTTAATTAAGGCTTGAAGAAGCTCAGGCGCTAAGCGAGGTTCGGCTCCACCTTCCTGTATATGTTCAAATTCAGTATTCAATCCAAGTTCTGATAAGAAGGTTTTAACGGCCTCCTCACGTCCTGTAAGCCCCGGCAATAATGGCTTAAAGGTATACGTAAGCGAGCGATGTAGGGAGAGACGTGATGTCGCGAACAACTTAAGTTTATTACGTACTCTTAGTACCCCTCTATCAAGGTAGGGTTTAAGAACTTCAAGGTTGACCCCAAAGATTGCCGGCGTCCTGCTCAATACTTGGTTATCTCCCTCCACTCCAAGACACGTAAGTAGGGGGATTATTTTGTCTTCAATCCCTAACTCTCTGGATAATAGCATAGATATGGAGCTGCAACAAGCCTCTATTGAGCCGTCCATCCCTAAGAAGTAGGGGTTTACTAAAACCACGCCTTTACGGGTAAGATCCTCAGCGTGTAGGTGATGATCAATGATTAAAGCCTCAATTTCCTTGAGCTTAGAGGATATACGTTTAAGGACACCTACCTCCACGAGTATTAGCGGCGTGCCAAGTCGCTCAACATCGACCTGTGTTAGATGTCTAATCACGAAGGGTATTTTCAACGCCACTAGGACCCTAGCGATTATAGCTGCGGCCGCGGCTCCGTCAATTCCTCCATCAAATACGATTTCGACGAAGTCTCCTGCCTTACGTAGATGTTCCATGAATATTACTGCGTCATTAAGCCTCTCCTTTAGATCGTTAGCCAGCTCCATCTACTTCACGGTATTATAGCTACCTTCTCAGGCTTATATTCGAAGTCAGGGGGTAGTATACCTTCACGTTTATAGTACTTAATCAACCTATGTATTTTTGATTCCACTAATTGAAGCCCTCTTAATGAGAATTTATCCTTGGGGTGCTCCTCTAGGTGTCTCCTGATTCTAGAGGCCCTTTTAATCAGATTAGCTAGGTCTTCAGGGATAGGTGGTGCTAAGCCCCTTTCCTTGAGTACTTGAGTGATCTTTTTATCCAAGATTAGCTTAACTAGAGGAACGCCGTATTGATCTCTTAGTATGATGCCTATCATTGATGGAGGGTAGCCTTTCTTAGCTAACTCCACTATTAAGCTCTCTATCTGATCCTCAGTTAAGTTACATATAGTGGCCGCTTCGCTCGTTATGGGCCTTGTTGAGTGAGACTTACCTTTCCTCTTACGCTTCTTCATACTTTTAGTACCCCAGCGGCAGTCGGTTAGCTTTTGAGCCACCTAAATAAGCGTTTCCTTGAGGTAGCGCAGATGAAGATATTCTTCGTCACTGGGAATAGACATAAGGTGTTTGAGGCGCGGCAAATACTCAGCGAGTTAGAAGTGGACGTGGAGCTGGAAGCTATCGATCTAAAGTTGAAGGAGAGGCAGCTTGACGAAGTAGAAGAGGTAGCTGCGGAGGCAGTCCGAGAAGCCTATGAGGTCTTAAAGGCCCCAGTAATGGTGGAGGATGCGGGGTTATTTATCAAGGCGCTGAGGGGCTTCCCAGGCCCTTACTCATCTTATGTCTACAGAACCATAGGCAACATGGGGATACTGAAGTTGATGGAAGGAGTCACCGATAGGGAGGCCACGTTTAAGTCTGCTATAGCATACTGTGACAGGCCTAGTGAGGTCAAGGTTTTCGTAGGGGAGGTATTAGGCGATATAGCTTTAAGTGAAAGGGGAGATGGCTGGGGGTTTGACCCCATCTTCATCCCTAGGGAAGGAGATGGAAGGACGTACGCTGAAATGGGCCCCCTCAAGAACAAGGTCTCGCATAGGAGGAGGGCTTTAGAGAAACTGGCAAGGTACTTATTAAGTCCTTAGCGGAGAAAAACGTTTAAAGAGATAGCGTAAAGTGGGACCTGGGGTTAAGCTTGTCTAAGAAACCAGTGGACGCAGGCTCATTGAAGGTAGGGTCTTACATAGTTATTGACGAAGCCCCCTGTAAGGTGGTAGAGATTGAAAAGTCGAAGACCGGCAAGCATGGCTCAGCTAAAGCGAGGATCGTAGCGATAGGGTTGTTTGATGGAGTTAAAAGAAGCATCGTGGTGCCCGTGGACCAGAAAGTCGAGCAGCCAGTTGTTGAGAAGAAGACAGCCCAAGTAATAGCGTTAATGCCTGACGCGGTCCAGTTAATGGACCTATCTTCTTACGAAGTCTTCGAGGTGCCTAAAGGAGAAGTGGAGGCTGAACTCTTAAACAAGCTATCCACCGGGACAGAGGTAGAGGTATGGGAGGTTATGGGAAGGCGTAAGTTAATGAGGGTTAAGTGACGTGAGCTGAACCTATGAAGACGCCCGCTATAAGGAGAGTTGGTCTAGTCTCAAGGACAGATCAAGTTGAGGCCCTTAGACTAGCTAGGGGGCTTCACGACGCCCTTGTAAAGAGAGGGGTAGAGGTTATCTTAGAGTCTGAGGTTGCAGCCAAACTTAAACTCGAGGGTGTACCACTGAGTAGGATGGATCCAGATCTTTTAGTAGTTATTGGGGGAGATGGCACGATACTTAGGGCGGCTAAAACGCTTCCTAGCTCTGAAACACCCATACTAGGCGTGAAGATGGGTAAGACCTGTTTCCTAGGTGAGGTAGACCCGCATGAGGCACTTCGCGCCATTGAGTTGGTCCTAGCGGGGCATTACGAACTTGAGGAGAACCTTAAGCTGAGGGCTATCGTAGGGGACTTAAAGGTGGATGTGGTCAACGAGGTCTTATTGATGACTGGACAGCCAGCCAAGGTGGTTAAGCTTAAGGTAGAGGTGGAGGGCGAGGAAGTGTTTGAGGGCCTAACCGATGGGGTTATAGTCTCTACGCCGACGGGATCTACGGGGTACGCGTTATCAGCACATGGACCGATCATCGATCCGAAGGTAGAGGCGTATTTGATGGTATACTTAAACCCCTTAAACTTGGGGGTAAGACCGCTGATAGTAGCTGCCGAAAGCGTCACGACGCTTAGACTTGAAGGACCGGGCCCTAAAGCCTTGCTGATAGCTGACGGCGAGGTGATTAAGGAGTTAGGGGAGGGTAGTGTGGTGGAGGTGAGAAGGTCTCCTGTTAAAGCACGTTTTGTGAGGTTAAGAAGTGGTAGAGGAGTTTTTTACTCTAGACTTAAGGACCTAATGCGTAGGAGAGGCCTTAGGGATTAGGGGTGAATACGCGACCCCACTTTAACACCCTCTAAGAGCCTTAATAGGTTATTTGGGTCCCTACCGTCGATAATGTAGGAGGTTAACTTAGACCTCTCAGCGACCTTTAAAGCCACGTAATCAAATAGCTTGTAACCCCCCGCTTCGTAGCTCGACCTCGATAAGAGGCTTTGAAGGTCGCTGTAACTTAGCTCCTCGAGTTTCTTAGCGTTAGGTGAACGTTTTGGATCCTCAGTGTATACGCCGTCAACATCAGTGGCGACGATGAGGGCATCAGCCTTGATAAGCTCAGCCAGTAAGGCCGCCACGGCCGTTGTTGATTGGCCAGGGTAAAGCCCTCCACATATAACCATTTTTTCCGCGCTTAATGAGGTCTTAAGCTCCTCGTAGGTTTTGGGTATTGAGGGATATGCTAGGTCGCTTAGTAGCGCCTGTAGTATTCGAGCGTTTATCCTCGAAACCTCTATCCCTATTTCATCACATATAGGTTCAGGACAACCCACAGACCTAGCACCAGCTATTATCAATCTGGCTGGTGGCCCCCCACCGACCACGACGTGAATCTTGTGACCCATTGACCATAAATTCCTTAAGGTCTCGGCGTAGCTCCTAACTAACTCTATTTTTAGGAGTCCTTGCTCATCAAAGATCACGTGTCCTCCAAGCTTCAATGATACCTTCAATTAATCACCTCTTCTTAGCTCTTAGAGTATCTCAGGATTGCGGCTACACCTCCAAAGGAATCCTTTAATCCCTTGCCCTCGTCTGTCGCTGTGGATACGACTTCGACGGTAGTCCTCATCGACTCAGCCAGCTCAATGAAGTAATCTAAAGCTGGTCTCTCCTCAAAGTCTATTGGTTGGCCGCATACAGGGCACTTAGACGTGCTCTCTTTATACTCCTGCACTTTACTTGACCTCAATACCTTATCCTCAGACCAACCACATGTACACTTCGCCTTAATGTAAACCGCGTCTAATTCCTCAGAGACCAATAATACTTTAACGGCGCCCTCCTCGAGGCGACGACGCACCTCCTCGTATCCATAAGCTACTAAGTTAGGCTTCTTAGCTAAGTGGTAAAGGAAGTCTTGAATCACCTCCTTTTCGTGTACGTACCTTATTTCCTGCATAGCTGATTTACCTTTCTCGACGAGTTCGTACACGCCCTCCTCGCCTGAGTAACCTAGATCTATTATCGCTATGACCTTCTTCTTCAAGTCTTGGGGAAGGTAGTTACCATCCAGAAAATCATATTTAGTGGGGCCTGGCCCACCTACAAGTATCCCTTTAAGCTCAGGTACTGAGCTGAAAACCTCCTTCGCATACTCGCCTGCTCTCTTATAGAATTCGTGGGCTAATTGCTCTATTACCCTTTCAAATCTACGAGCCGACTGTCCACCAGCGCTATGCTTGCCAGGTACACCAGACGTAATGTGTTCAAGTATATCCAACCTCCTTCCCTTAAGCGTAGCGAAGACCGCCTCCGAGCGGTCTATAACTATGAGGCCGAAGGTCTCCTTCTCAGCTATCATCTCCTCTAAAAACTCTACGTAAAACCTTGAGTCACACCGGTAGAGGTACACGTTTATGGGTTCAGGCGGCTCTATCACGTATACCTCCATCTTCTCGCTTCCAGGAGGTCCCTGAGAAATATACCCGGTAAATAATACGAGGCCGTTGGGTGGAGTCTCCTTGAACAGTTTAAGCCTCTGCATGGCGCTCATTAAGGCATCGAGCACGTGGTGTCTCGTCGTCCTATCCTTAATGTTTTGGGCTGTACTGTATTCTTGCCTTAAAGTACTTACAACGTCTGATATAGGTCTGCCTGACGGTATGTAGAGCGATATAAGCTCGGTGCCTCTACCCTGCTTTGATTTAAGTTCCTTGATGAGCTTCTCCAGCTTATATTGTTCAAGAGATGTGCGCCTTCGAGGCGCCTCAGACATCACAGTTCTCCCTTCAGCTATACGACTTAGCGTAGAACGTGCCTTAAACCCCTAAATTAAGCTTACTCACAATAGTAGCCCGTTTTTCTTGCTTAAAGCTCTTAATATAGCTAACTTTTAATCTAGCCACTAGCTATCTGTGCCGGGTTTATGGAGCGTGGAGAAGTGCATGACCGGTTATAGGCCTAAGATCGAAGAGGCACGCTGGGATATCAGCGAAGAGGAGCGGTTACTTGAACTATGGGAGCATGAAGACCTATATAGGTTTAATCCAAGCAGTGGTAAGCCTATATTCTCCATAGACACCCCTCCTCCATACCCTTCAGGGCCTTGGCATGTAGGGGCAGCTGCTCACTACGCCCAGATAGATATGATCGCTAGGTACTTTAGGATGAAGGGTTACGAAGTCCTCTTTGCCTTTGGCGTCGATAGAAATGGACTACCCATAGAGGTACAAGTCGAGAAAGAGTACGGCGTTAAGGCACATGAAGTAGGTAGGGATAGATTTCTCGAGTTATGCGCGAGCTTCCTAGACAGGATCGAAAAAGAGCTGGTCTTCATAGCTAAGAGGCTCGGTATGAGCTGCGATCTAAAAAACTACTATAGGACTGATAGCCCTGAATATAGGGCTTTGACGCAGGCCACCTTTATAGAGTTATGGAGGAGAGGTCTCATATATGAGGATGTTAGGCCAACAAACTGGTGCCCTAGCTGTAGGACTACCATAGCTGATGCCGAAATTGAATATGAAGAACGGGAGACGGAACTAGTTTACATAAAGTTTAAGGTTAAGGAGAGCGGTGAAGACATAGTCATAGCTACTACAAGGCCTGAGCTACTATGTTCATGTGCCTGTGTCATCTTTAACCCTAGCGACGAGAGGTACCTCACGTTAGAAGGTAAGACGGCAATAGTTCCAATATATGGATTTGAAGTACCAATTAAAACACATAGTTATGCTAAACCTGAGTTCGGTACAGGTCTAGTGATGGTATGCTCCTACGGGGATTACTCAGATATCAGGTTGTTTAGAGAGCTTGGCTTAAAACCGAAAGTGGCTATAGACGCGGATGGAAGAATGAATGCTTATGCAGGCCCTTACGCTGGCTTAACAGTTAATGAGGCTAGAAGGAAGATAGTTGAAGACCTAGATAAAATGGGGCTATTAGTTAAGCGAGAGAGGATAAAGCACAGGACCCCTGTCTGCTGGAGGTCTAAAGACCCCATCGAGTTTATAGCAATGCCTGAGTTCTACTTAAAGCAGCTTGAGTTCAGGGAGGAGCTACTCAGGTTAATTGATCAGATAAGCTTCCACCCTCCAGAGCTTAAACAGCTACTCATTAATTGGATTAACTCGATAACCTCTGATTGGCCCATATCTAGGAGGAGATTCTACGGTACTGAAATACCAATCTGGTACTGTGCTAAGTGTGGAGCTCCCCATGTACCCTCAGAAGGTAGATACTATAGGCCTTGGAGGGAGCCGCCACCGTTCAGTAAATGTGAGAGATGCGGGTCAACGGAGTTTAGAGGAGAAGAAAGGACTTTCGATACATGGATGGATTCCAGCATCTCCGAGCTCTACATAACTGGGTATGGTAGGGACCCTGAGCTCTTCTCTAAAGCGTTTCCATGTTCCTTAAGGCCTCAAGGCATTGATATAGTTAGGACGTGGCTTTACTATACGTTGTTGAGGGCTTATCAACTATTAGGTAAGCCGGCATTTAAGCACGTTAGGCTTTCAGGAATGGGTTTAGATGAGAAAGGGGAAGCTATGCATAAGTCGAAGGGTAACGTCATTTACCCCCTTCCGATCATAGAGAAGTATGGGGCTGATGCTTTTAGGTTTTGGAGTGCGGCGGAGGCTAAATTAGGCTCTAACTACAGGTTTTCCGAAAACCACGTCAAGAGCGCCAAGTTATTCTTAACCAAGCTTTGGAACATCTCGCGCTTCATATCCTCATTCCCCAGGCCTACGGAGAACTACGTATTAAAACCTCTTGATAAACTAGCTTTAGCTGAGCTTAATAGATTAGTAAAGGACTGCATCGAGGCTTACGAGGAGATGGACGTATTCATACCAGCTAACGCCATTAGAGAGTTTGCATGGAGCTTCTTTGCTGATCACTACGTTGAGGCTGTTAAGCCTAGAGCTTATAACGTTGATCAAAAGTTTACGATAAAAGAGCAGCGAGGAGCTTGGTTTACCCTCTACACGTGCATGAGCGTTGTCCTAAGGTTGCTAGCGCCCATTTGTCCATTCATAACTGACGCCATATGGAGGCGTCTATTTGATGGTGGAAGTGTCCACAAACAAAGGTTTCCAGAGGTGAATAGTGAGTGGGGTTTAGGTCCGCTAAGTGAGACTAAGCTATTAATGGAGTTCAACGCGGCTATATGGAGATATAAGAAAGCTCAAAAAATCGCCTTAAGTGCCCCGTTAAAGGGGGTTGTTTACGGACCTAAGGAGCTAGAGAGCTTTAAGGACGACTTAGAGGCCATGCATAAGGTGGCTATCAGCTTCGAGGAACCACCACCTGAGGCTAAAAAGCTAAGTGATAGGATATATTTCATGGAGAGAAGTCTTTAAGGGGGCCCTGAATTTCTCCGATACGGGCCGGTAGTTCAGCGGTAGAATGCCCGCCTCGCACGCGGGAGGTCGCGGGTTCAAATCCCGCCCGGTCCATATATTATCAAAACCCTTAGTATAACAGGGTCTATGGAACCTTGCATTTCACAACCGCTAATTTATGGGAGCTATAAAGCTTAGTTACGACGTAAACGTAAAATGGAGTGCTGAGGGTTGCTGTAACCCCATGGCCCAGGACCCTACATACTACATCTTGAAAGCGAGGGCTAAGCTTCATTCCTCGCCTTCTTCCATGCTTGAAGAACGTCTATCAATTTTGAAAACATATATTCCATTCGTCTATCTAATACTAAGAACCTTCTCGGGTAAGGGATTTCTATTCCGTTTGCGTCAAATTCCTTCTTAATCTGAAAGAGCAAGTCCCTAGCCATCATAAAGGCTGTGGGTTGGTCCTTAGCCCTTGAAAGAAGCCTAAGCACAATACCAGAGTCCGCGAATTCCATGACAACTACCTGTGGTAGGTCTGGAGCTGGTAGGAAGTCAGGGTGTTTCCTGGCGATGTCGACCATAATATTCATAGCTTTTTCAAGGTCAGACTCGTAACTAACTTGAACGGTAAGAGGGACCAGCATGGTCGGGTCGTTTATGCTATAATTGATAATAACCTCGGATTGAAGGATTGAATTTGGTACCATGAGACGCCTATTATCCCAGGTGCGAAGAACCGTGTGTGAGAGCTTAATATCTTCAACGAAGCAAAAATCATTTCTGAAAACTACGGCATCACCTATTCGGAACGGCTGGGATAACGAAATCGTGATTCCCGATATAATGTTAGATAGACTTGACTGAGCCGCTAAACCCACAACTATAGATACAAAACCAGCAGCTATTAACAAAGACGCTAACGCTGCACCTGCAGCTGGAAAGGCGGCAAAAGTTGCTATTATAGCCCCGGTGAAGATTATTACGCTGAGTGCAAGTCTTCTTAGAAAGGTGTATATCGTAACTAGCTTAGGCTCTCTAGAAACAAGTTCTTGAACGTACCCCGTCATTACATGGTTTACAGCATAGGTTGCTATGAAGGTGATAGTTAACCCTGTAATAAAGATTAGAACTGAATATAACAACTCTACTTTGATCACGGAAATGAATGGTGAAGAAAGAATCAAGTAAATAACCACGATCACACCTATGATGTAGGTCAGGTAAACAATAAGCCAGTATAGGAGTTTAATTGAACCAGCAAGCTCTGGACTACGCTTAGCGATCACCTCGCTTCGAGCTGCAAGGAGCTTCTTAATCGCTGAGCTAACAAGTCTAACCACTAGAATCACAAAGAGGACTTGGATCAGCGTTATCAAGTATACTTCCTCTAACCACCACGGAAAAAACACAGGGAGTCTCGCTCTCCAATATCTCATAGCTATTACGATACCAACCGAAACGAAAAGCAATGTTATCGGCCCTTTAACGATAGCAATGATGTATCTTTGAAGGTCGACCTTTTGCTTGAAGAATTTAGCTACATACCTCTGCGTTAGGAAGACTGAAAGAACTGATACTAGCATGAAAACCAAAACTATCGCGAGACCTATGACGATGTTAGTAAGCGACTCTAAACTTATCATCACCTATTATCCTCACTTAACATCGCGTTTAAGACCTCTCTGACTACTCGCTGATCCTTTTAAAGTCTACCTACCCAAGGACTGCCTGTTTAAATCATTAACACCTAATCTACATGTGAGCGCTGGGGATGGTATCTTGCTTAAGTAATGTCTAGTCGATACACGGTGAATCATCAATCAACTTCCACGCCTTTTAGCGCTTGAGTCAGTCTATGTTAACGGATTTGCTCTTCATCCTTGATTGATGAAAACTTTTATCTGGCTTTTAGTGTTGAAGGTTGGGCCCGTAGCTCAGCCTGGTTGGAGCGTCCGACGCCATAAGGCGGACGAAGCTGATAAGAGACCTCAGAGACCGGAAGGTCGTGGGTTCGAATCCCACCGGGCCCATCATCACTGCGCGTATGCCTCGTAACTTACTGTTTTACTGCTCGATGTCACCACGATGAAGGTGTAGGACTGACCTGGAGTCCAGCTAAATCTAATAGGTAGCTCAGAGACTGAGCCCCGTGGAACCGTCACATTTAAATGAAATCTTCTTCCGGCAACTAGGATTTCAGCGATTGTGCAGTCTACATCACCATAGTTGTAAATCAGGAGCTTTGCTTCACCTGGCGCGAAGTCGACGTCTATAATTGTTAACCTTTCCATCATAGCCCTTTGATTCCTCCTTATGGTATCCACTAAGTTTGATGTAGAGCGCTTAGAGTATTCAGAGAAGATGCCTAGGGCTATAGCCATGAAGCTTATGGTTATAAATGTGACAAGCAACGCTCCTACAATTTCAGAGGAACCTGCTTTGTCACGTAAGTTAGCCACCCACCACTTAGTATCGACTAGGCTTAAAAACCCCAAAAGCCATGAAGCCGCCCATAGGCGTCGATATCCGCCTAGCTAGCCAGGTTAAGCTAAACCTCGGGCGATTGGGAGTGGCGGGCTGAACGCCTCGGCCTTACGGCCTCGGCGCTTACACCCCCACCCCATCAACCCCCTCTTTTAGGGGAGCCCTCGTCCGTGGGAGTTACCCCCCACGGAATGGCCGCCTCGTTTCGGGGAGGGCTTCCCGCTTAGATGCTTTCAGCGGTTATCCCTTGCGGCGTGGCTGCCCGGCGATGCCCTGCCGGACAACCGGTAGACTAGAGGCCGCGGCGCCCCGTTCCTCTCGTACTGAGGGCACCTTCCCCTCAGGCGGCCAGCACCCCCGGCAGGTAGAGACCGACCTGTCTCACGACGGTCTAAACCCATCTCACGTTCCCCTTTAATGGGCGGGCAGCCCCACCCTTGGGGGCTGCTTCACCCCCAGGATGGGAAGAGACGACGTCTGGGTACCAATCCGCGGGGTCGATGTGGGCTCTCACCCGCGACGAGCCGGTTATTCCCGGGGTAACTTTTCTGTCATGCCCAGCCCCCACCGAGGGGGGCATGAGCGGTCGCTAGGCCCGGCTTTCGCCCCCGAGCCCCTTGCTTTCAAGGGCTCGGTCAGGCCGGCTTTTGGCCTTGCCCTCCACGACGGGTTCCTGACCCGTCTGAGCCGACCTTTGGGCGCCCTCGATATCCTTT